>Ga0116227_10007556_pt1 | contig 21105 bp, 15 predicted proteins | sample S1TSphgellanicum_FD_89693 | JGI IMG/M metagenome (GOLD analysis project Ga0116227, IMG submission 89693) | Host-associated microbial communities from peat moss isolated from Minnesota, USA - S1T2_Fb - Sphagnum magellanicum MG | ecosystem: Host-associated > Plants > Peat moss > Unclassified...
TAAGACCCAGAATCTAGAGCAATCCATCAAGATATCATCACATGAATCACCTTGTACTGAAGGCCCACTTTCAGTCTCCAAGCAATCAGAGGTGGTTTCTACAAACAGTTGAAAGAAGGTGAAACTGAGTGTCCAATGTAACACTGAAAACAGGTTTTCCTCAGAATTGGACTACCTCCTTGCAAACACATCTTTTCCAGCATGCTTCTTGTAAAAGATCCGGTTGACATTGGCACCTCAACCCATGTGTTCACCATAGTCCTGATAGATTACTTCTGAGAGGAAGAGTGAATTTGATTCCAGTTGCGCATCTTGCAAGTAGTGGTGTGATGCATGAAGAAATCATCAGAGAGATTTCAATAAATACCTTAGCTCCCCCAGAGACAGGAACTCTCAAGGATTGTGGATTCCAGTGCCTCCATTGCTCCAGAGTTCGCCAATCCTCCAGATGTGCCACCTGCAAGACCACTCACTCCATCAGAACAATCATAACTGTCTAGACAAATCTCTGGTCATGTGAACAGACCACCAAAGCATGGTTTGTAACTGGTGCACTTTCAAATGAAGAATTTCTTCTACAGAATTCCTTGATAACATACCTTGGAAGTTATCCAATCTGGACAAATGCTTCTTCACAACTGATCACAGCTTTTTTCATCATGAGTTTAGGAAACATGTGATCAAGAAGCAGCTCTGCCAGGAGAGGCTCTGTCCTGAAAATAAGGTATTACATTTAATGTTTTACTATGAACTCAAGTTATATTGGATGAAAGTTTGTTGGTTTTATGAAAGATCATGAATTTATTTTTTTCACATTTGTACTAAGAAATAAAACCTCTTAAAACTCATTGTGGATATGTAGAAATTGAAACCATAGTTCCAATGTCTTTCCTTTAACCATACAAATGAATAAAAAATTGTAAATAATCATATTGTTTTAAAAAATCCAAAATTTCCAAACTTGAATAATGTAGACAATTTTTAGCAATGTGCATGAGGTATTTTGATATTTGAAACAAACATCAATATTGAATGGATATAACTTAGATGGAAAGATTTTTATTCTTAGTCTCATTTTCATTTTTTAAGTTTAAGAATTTAGCAATTCTTATAATGTTTTTTCACATTTTGAGTAAATAGAAATGTGTTTTGTTATGGTGTTTGATGGGTGTATGTGGATAAAAAAATTGTCCAAGTTTTTGGTTGTCTTGTTATTGATATTTATAATTATTTTTTTACACATGGTCCATAAAACAATGCAAAAATACAAATTGAAGCCACAAGTTGCCAACATTTTGGAAGTAATTAATTAGGTGAAAAATGCAACATTTACATGCATATAATCACAAACGTTACACTTTAAATGAATGGAGACATTTATGGTTTTTTGTTATACATTGGAAGTGTGTTTAGTAATTCGAATGCAATATAAAACTCAATATATAAGATTAATATTTTATATTCATGATCTTTCACAAAACCTACAAACTTTCATCCAATATAACTTGACCAATATGCTTCTATTACAATAGATTTGCATTCATTTCTAGGAATATTTGCCCATATATAGTCTAATTAAAATCCAACTTTTGTGGTGCTTACACTAAATTATGATTTTAATTGGACTTTATCCATGAAATCTAATAGTTTTTATTTATTTTTTGCTTGGTTATTATCTTTTTAAATGTCAACATTAAAATCTCCCATAAGTAATTAGTGGACAATGTTCGAAAGAATGTTAAATTATAGTTTGAAAATTGTTTAGGAATGTAAAAACTAAACATGAATGAACTCTATACACATACACAATATGTATTTTTTTTGTGTATTAATATTAAAAGTTGTTATATATTTTGAACCATTACTAGTTATTGTATTAAAGAATCTAAGTGCAGGTGTATGTCATACATCATCATTAACCTACGACCATCATGGATTGAATATATGAATATTTTGATGAATTTATAAATTTGTGCCCATATATTAATGCATGTTGTATTCTTGTTTTGATAAGACATAAAATATGAAACATTTGAAGGTTATGATCATGATTGATGTCTTTATAATGTTGGCATAAAAAAGTTGTATTCAAGGCTTGTATAATTACATGAGAATTATGTAAGTTTTAAAATTGAGGAATTAATGGTATCCAAGTTGCAATTGTTTTTAATCTATTCATTTCTATATGTACTCTTGAATTCACATTGAAATTTTCATGTTAGGAAGGAGCTAACAAAAATAATTTTTCTTTTATTAAAATGCAAGATAATGATGTATATGTTAACCCATGTTTTTTAATGTTAATGGGATCAAAAATCAATTCAACTGGTGATAATCTTTGAAAATGATGGATGGTTTTTGTTGCTACAAGTTGAATTGGAAATTGAATCCTTATTACGGTAAATGATTGAGATTACCAACTTTTATATATTTGATGATGGGTTCAATTGGCATCCATTTTTATTCAATGTTATTGTAATAATGACTATATTTTTCTCTTGTCAATGTTCCAATTTTAGAATTTTGAAACATTATCCATATGATGGTTTTGTCACACTATGTTGTTGATGTTTTAAAAATGCCATTAGTTCCATTCACAAAACCATCATAGGTTGCATAATTACTAGCACATAATTCAACCAACATTTTTATTTTTTTTGAATTGTAGAATGGTAGTTTTACTTGGATCATTTAACAGTTTGTAATTTGGTGGGCAAATTGATAGTTAATGTTCATTGCTTTGAAAATAAATGTGGGACCTAATGTATTAGCAAACACATGTTCATTGTGTTTTTACACAAGTTTATTTGTATAAAATAAATATGGAATAGTAAAATTGTTGGGTGGTTATCAATTACAAATTGAATTTTTAAATTGAATATCCTTTGTATTTTCTATTACAATGTGAAATTCGTTCAAAGTTTATATGAAAACCATATTAGATTGTCACATAATTATATTTAATTCATAACATGAGACATATGTTTCTCAAAAATTTGGTGCTAATGCATTAACATTGTTTTTGATATTTTGAAAGATTTAATTATTTTTTACAAGGAGTGTTTGATAGAAATCACCTGTCATGATAACATCACTAGAAGAAAAAGGCCAATATGTGACCAATGCATTTATAATTAAGTGCAATTATTTAGTTTTTGTAACAAAATTTTGGCTTTCATTGACTAAGGTGACATTGTGCTAACATTAATTTAATCACCTATAACTACCTTGCAATTAATTTACAATTAAATTGCTTTATATTTATATATGGGTTAGACTTATCATCTAAGAATAACCATCTAAAGTCCCATTAGTTGCAAACGAAGTGGTGTTCGGTTTGTATTCAACATATATATATACATCAATTATAATCATTGATATGATTATTGTAATTATATTAATTTCATTACATTAAATTACTTAGAATTTCAAGTAAACTAAATATATTCCAACATAAACTATTATATAAAATATTTTAATATTTTTGATGATAATAAAATTATTATAACTAATGTATAATTACTATAAAATAATAATAATTACTTTACTTAAACATTAATTATAATAGACACATAATTTATGATTCAACATAATTATTCATAAAGTTAACTTTTAATATTTTAAGAATTAAAATATTGCCACTGAAAGTAAATGAATCAAGTTAATTTTTATAGTTGTAAAATGACATTCCAGTACACTAGAATATTTATTTTCTCATAACAATTATTAATGCATTTTTAAATTTGAAAATAAATTTGTTTAATATTTGGAATATAATAATTATTTTATTTTTACATTAATTTTATTATTTATAATTCGACTAGATTTTTAAAAGGAAGGAAATATTTTAAATATTTTAATTATTTATTTATCTATAAGTTATGTATTAATAGGTTGGGAGTAATTAAATTATTAGTTACTTAAATAACTTATTAGTTATTTAAATAATTGATAATGAATATTGAATGTTTGTAATGTATAGTTTATATGTTAAATATATGTTAAATTTAATCGTTATTAATTCAATGATTATCTAATTATGTAATGAGTCATGTACTTAAATTGCTTGAAAATTTAAAAGCTAAAAAAAAAAACATAAGGAAATTTTTTAAGTTGTAGCTTTCACAACTTATGCCATATTGTTTAGTTATCCATTCATAATTTGAACACTATATAAACAAGGGGTGTGGTCATGTAATTTCACATTAAAAAATGTGTGCACATGGGACGAGCCATTATGATCAAGTATTTAACTTGGGAAGGAAGGACCTACCTAACTGCCTTTTTATTTAAGTAAGTAGGTAGGTATTTAGTCTAAGTTTGTATGCACTTATGTATATACTTAGGTACCTACTAACTTAATATTAGTATTTTGTATTAAATTCATTACAAAATGCCACATGGCATATTTACAGTGGGCCACGAATCAAAATATAAATCATCCAAGCATGTGAATTGAATGTTGTAGATTATTTCAAAATAATAATAATAATAATAATTTTAAATAATTAAATATTGGGACATATGACAACACAACATTTGCCCTCAATAATGACCAAAATAGTTGTATTTTAGTGGCATGGGACAATACGTATACAATAAAATCAAAGGATGAACTTATATTTGTTGATTTTTTTTTCATCCAATACCCTTCATCATTTGTAACTAATATCGCATGTGATTTGTCCAAAACAACTAAAGGATTTTTGTTGCAAATGTCGTTTGCGATTACAATTTAGTTGTAGAGACCAATCAAAAATATTTGTTTTCCTTCCAGTGCATCCACCCCACAGAAGAATTTGTTTTGAATATGTTTTATGGACCTTAACCTATTATCTATAACATTCAACATTCTAGCACCAACAAGTGATATTTCAAATATCATAACAATATGTAATTGTTCATATTGGCATGTAAGCTTATTTAATGCGTATGTTGATAAGTTTGGTAAACTAAATGAGAATTGTTGGACATGTATGTTCAAATTGAATGTATTATTAAACCATCAATATTGAGAGTAATTTTACTTGTTGATGTTGTAAGTAAAGCCTTAGTTTTTGTTAAGTTAGAAGATATGTTTTTATTGTATAATCATAATAATCCTTGAATTATAACTTTTAATGTAAATTTAATATTAGTTTTAACATCCCCTATCAAAAATAAACAAATTGTTATGTCAAGGTATAATTGTTTTCTATGCATAACGTCATCAAATATTAATCTTTGTTCTTTATTTAATTATCTAAGTAAATTATGATATTCAAATTCTTCCATCATCATAAAATATGAAGATTTTGTGAAATTTTCATCTTTTAAAGTTTGTGATTTTGGGTTTGATACATTACGTGATTGAATCACAAAATCAAATCAAAAATTATAATGTTAAATATTGATTGTGTTTGTAATAGGATTTGCAAGATGTGAATCATTTACTTCATTATCTATGTTGTCATTCCAAATGCTAACTCGATGCAATGGTTTTGATCTCGAGTATATTGAATCATTCATTTCTTTTATATTTAGATATGGCACTTGGTAGTTAAAAAGAGATTTAATCTTAGAAATTTCATCATGTTATTAACAATATGCATCATGCCATATTACATTAGTTCCAAGTTGCGAATTTTCTAAAATTCAAAATGGTGAATATAATAAAAATTATACTTTCGACTAATTCTCAATATCTTTATATTTATTATAATTTATAAACCTAATAATTATGGGTTTGAGATGTTTTGAAATGTTTGTTTTTTAAATGTTATAAAAAGAACTAAATTTTGCTAGTGACAAAAATTCATATTGACTAAGACAATTAATATATTTGTCTATGATTGATGAACACATTATATCGATTGAATCAAGTTCTAATTCATTTAATGCAACTTGTGATTTTAACACAAAAGCATGTTCTTCAAAAGCAGAAATATTGATGAATTAAATTGTTCAAGATGAATGATATAATGGTAAAGAAAACACAAGATAAACAACAAGTTGAACAACCATTTGTTGAGCATTGAAAAAAAACATTACCCAACTTTTGAATTATTGTATTTGCATTTATATTATTTGCGATACATTTTTGTATGATAGAATGTAGTTATGATGTTATTGATTTATTTATTTTTGTCATATATGATATGTAATATGTTGCAACTGCATATGGGTCTAAAATAAATCAAATATTTGTATTTGCAAACCACAAATGAGGAACACGTGTACTAAATGCATTAGTTTTTATGTTTTTAGGAATTCCTTTTTTTAAAATGTGGATTTGTTAATTTTTTTTTCAAACTTAATATATATGTATTTTCATCAAGGTTCAAAGAATTTAAAAATTTAGAAAATGATATATCTTTGTTTTCTTTTACATATTTCAAAGATTGAAATTATTTTTTTGCTTGTGTATGGAAGTATTGTTGTGAAAATGGATAATTTCCATATATTTGAAGTGGTTTTAAATTTTTTGTTTCACACATGGGAGGTAATGGATAGTGAAATCTATAAACAATTTTTTTCACATGTATGTGTGTGTTGATGTTATTGTGCATTTTATAGTGGATTTGGTAACAATGATACATCACAATAAATATACATGTTTACAAACTGTTCAATTTTTTCATTTCTGTGCACTCCATACATAGGTGCATCTTTAATCCATAAAAGTCCATGGTCATGTTCATTCCCATGATTTTGGAATTCTAAGACAAAATAAAAATAAAAATATGTCCAAAAATATAATTTGTCATAAGTTTACCCAAAAGAAAATGTTTTATGATCATAATATTTTACACATGTGACAAGGTCATTTCGTATCAATTTTGCTATATGAAAAAATTATAAATCTTCTATTTTATTTGGGAGATTCAATTTCGAAACATGTTATGTATGCAAAACTTTAATGAGAGGATCCCATAATCTTTCAACAAATATAAAAGTGATAAAGAATGTTGGAAGACCAAGTTGCTTGATCATTGCAAATAAATTCTTTCGTAATTTTTCAAAATAATCATGTGAATTATGTAAACTTTGTAAATCATGATAACTTAAATATGATTTGAAAAGATTATTTAAGTTTGGTTTATCTCGTACTTGAAAAGCTTTTAAGGTTTTGCCACATAATTGTTTTTTTCATGTTCACACCCAACTTGAACCTATGACTTTTTGTATGGAAACTTTAATAGCTTTAAGAAAAAGGTTAGAAATATTAGTCGAAAAATCCTCGGATTTATGAAGTAATTCCCATTGAGCTATTTATTGATATGAAAAACCTTCAAAATATTATCAAGGTTGCCCATAAAATAATGTTGGAAAACTTAGTTCTTTTGAATGTTTATCTTTAAATAAACCTAGTGGGTGAAAATGTTGACTTAGGGCAATAAAAAATAAACAGCATTTTCATAATCCATTATTTTTGGAGCTCCTAAAAAGTTATGTATCATCGAATATGTTAGTGTACAATGTAATTCTTCACTATCAAAATGAAAGTTATTAGATGATACATCAGTACAATTAAAAATTTGAAATTCTAAATCCATAAGCAAAGTAAACAAACTTGCTTGTTGATGATGAATGGTAACATTCAATTCTTTATATAATGGTGTTTTAATTAAATCTCATAAAACAATCATCAACATATCTGGATGAACCTTTCCTAACATATAAGGTGATTTGTATTGAAAACATTGCTTAACAAACATCTATTGTTGCATCATCATGTGGTAGATGTGGTAATATTGATTGAATTTCATTCATGTTTGTAAGGACATCAATAACACTACCATGCATCTTATATTGTCCATACGCATATAGTTTATAAATTTGAACAAAAGCAAGACGTGATGAAATAAGACATTCTTCTAATTATGTTAATTTTTGGAGTAATGGAATACTTAATATAAAGAGGTTTATTTTCATTGATATTATGTAAACAACTTATACCTATGCATGATGTGGAGCTAGGTTCTATTTGAATTTGAAAGTATGTGAAAAGTTGTTTTGGTAATTTATTTGAAAAACATTGAAGTTGTTTTAAAAAAATAACCTTTCACAACTAAAACATGGAATTATGGAGACATCTTGGATTTGTTTATTATAAATTTCAATGTATATATATATTTTTGCATTTTTCTTTATATTAACATTATGTTTTAATTTATTTGATTGAACATCATGTTTTACAAAAACCATTGTTTTGGAATTGGTTGTTTAATTTCTTGTAAAGTGCATTCAATATATGATGATTGAACTTTGTCATTTATAGAAGATTCATTTGATTTTTTTGTACATATATATTTCATGTGATTTGTAATTTGTGATCTTGTTCTTTTAATATGTGGAACATGTTAATGAGTTTCAATTTTTTTTTTAAATAAGTAAGATTTAGACAAACATATAATAGTTTTAAAATATTATTGTCATAAAGTGCCCAATCATAATATTTTCTTTTTGTTTTATGTGTTATATTAAGATCAACAATTAAATATTGGAAATGTTCCATTTGAACTTTAGGTATTTTTTGAACTTTGGTTTTAGACATTAAAGTAAATGGACTACAAAAAATTCATAATTGATAGGAAAATTTGTATCGCTTTTTCTTTTTGTAAATATTGAATATGATTTTATTTATTTATAATAATTATTTGTATTGAAGTGTTGAACAGGCAAACAACATATTGCAATTGTGAATCTCAATTATTTGTCAAAATTTCGATTAATGTAATGTTAAGTTTTCATTCCAATAGAAATGCATACTTGGTTGTGACAATTGAATTTGAGGTTTTTGCATCATTAATTCCAAAAAAGATGGAAAATAATCCAAATCTATATTAACTTTGGGATCATTTGTTTGAAAAATATGTGAAAATAGAGATAAACCGTAACATATTCAATTGGCTCAAAATGTTGAGAGTCGTATGTTATATTTAAGGGAATAGATTGAAAATTCATTCCACATTGAGATATAATACGTTTTGATATTTTATTCCAAATGTAAATTAACTTTTGTAAATATTCAACTATCCAAAATATTGCAATGAAATCTCCCCACAAACCTCCCATCATAGCACATAATGTCATTTTGGTCACATATTGATGTTCATTTATCACCATATTTTAACGTAAATCAAACAAAAAACTAGGATTTAATTTTCAAATATGACATTGTTGGATTTTTTTTGTATTCAATAACAAACATTCATTTAAATATACTATGTTATTTTGCCTCAATAAAAGAGATGACAAATGATTATCCAATAAATAAGATATAGAATCAAAAAGATAATTTGCCTATTTTGTATTTGTACATTAAAACCAAACAAAGACCATATGAATGTAATACATGTTCAAATGATAAAGATGTTTTCATTATTACGAACTTCAATTTAATCCAAATATATTAATAAAAATCTCACCTTTTTCACACATACATAGGTAATCAATGATTCATTAAAAGACTATTTACATTGAATTATTTTCTAAAAAATAATTGAATTGAAAAATTATTTATAATTTTAAAAATTGCTTATATTGAGAAAATATTTATATTAAAAATTGATTGTATTAAAAAATTACTTGTATCAAAAAGTTGATTGTATTGAAAATTTTTTAGATGAAAAAACTACTTTTACTTCAAAATTTGAGTGTATGGAAAAACTACTTGTATTGAAAATACTTTGATTCAAAAATTGATTTGGTGGAAAAACTACTTAGATTGAAAAACTATTCGGATTCTAAAATTGATTGGATGGAAAAATTGCTTACACTCAAAAATTGCTTAGATGGAAAAATTATTTGTATTGAAAAACTACTTGGATTCAAAAATTAATTGGATAAATAAATTACTTGCACTAAAAAGTTGCTTCAATTCAAAAATTGATTGGATGGAAAAATTGTTTGTATTGAAAAATTGCTTGAATTGAAAAATTGATTAGATGAAAAAACTACCTAGATTCAAAAATTGATTAGATGGAAAAACTCCTTGTACTGAAAAATTGCTTGAATTAAAAAATTGATTCCAAGCGGAAAAACTCGTATTGAAACATTGTTTGGATTCAAAATTGATTTTATCAAAAAACTACTTGGGTTAAAAAAATAATTGCATGGAAAATTTATTTATATTAGAAAATTGCTTATATTGAAAATTTTGCCCATAATGAAAAATTATTAGTACTTAAAACTATTTGAATTTAAAAACTACTTATGTTTAAAAACTACTTATATTGAAAAATCGCTCCAAATATCCAAAAAAAAGAAATCACCAAAAATATGTTATAGGAAGTTTTCACATATATGTCCAATATTTGTATACTAAAGGTAATTATAAAAAGGTTGCACAAAAGCTATAATCAACAACCATAATGTTTAAGAGGGCTTCTATTTTAAAACTTATTTCAACTCATCAAAAGGAAGCTTGTGTTGCACATTATGTTGGACATTGCCACTAGTACTAATGGCCAAAGGACCAACCAACCCTTCAACATTCAAATTTCTTTTTGCTTTTAGGATAAATTTTTATGTCTTCTTGGAAAGCAACAAGGGTAGATGTGGGCGAAAATTGAAATTTACCACAAACACAAATTAAAATGAGGAGTTGAACTTGTTTTTGATGAATGAAATTTAGGAAATCAAATTCTATCATATGCACAATTGCTTCAAGCCATTTTCCTTCAATGGTCAATAATATAATTCCATCATTGGTTACAATGGAACCCTGAAGGAAACTTGATTGATGAACCTTTGATTTTGAATGATAAGCATTATAATGAACATCGCTTGTTGAACAAATGATGACATTTGTTACATGACTATTTCCACACATTTTCTGGAATGGAGGTGTAGTAGGGCTAGTTATGGACAACACCCCAATCACCGAAAAATAAAAATTAAAAATGTTAAAATAAGAAAGAAATGAAGAATGCGCAAAAATAGACGTTTTACAAAAATGTATAACATAAAAAACTAAGGATTTTTTTTTTCTTTTCCTTTCGGAGGGACATAATTAAGTGGCTTATTGATTGTTTAAAAAAACTTCCTTTAGGAAGAACACAATTGGGTGGCCACCTAATTGTTAAACAATTGTTAAAAAAATTTTAAAAAATAAAAATGGTCTTTTCCCCCTTGGGAGGGACACAATCGAATGGCCGCCCAATTGTTTTTTTAAAAAGTTTTTTTTTTCCCCCTAGAAACACAACTAGGTAGGCACTTGATTGGGTCCTAAAGATTCAACCAATTGGCCAATTAGTTATGTCCTTCAAACGCAATTGGGTGCCCACCCACCCAATTGTAAGAACAAACAAAAAAATTGTAGGGACACAATTGAGTGGGCATCCAATTGTGCTATAGGGACACAACCAAATGGGCACTCGGTTATTAAAAACAAAACAAAAAACAAAAAACAAAAGATTTATTTTCCTAAGGGATAGGTTGTTGCGTCCCTAAGGTGTAAATCGGGTGCCGCTTGGTTGTGTCCTTAAGGCATAATCAGGTGCGCACTTGGTTATTAAAAAAATTTAAATGATTTTTTTCCCTAGGGACATAGTTAGATGGCCACTTGATTGGGCCTTAAGAACACAACTTGGTGGGCATCTAGTTGTGCTTTTATAACACAATCAAGTGCCACCTGGTTGTGTTCTTAGGGCCTAATTGGGTGCCTGCCCAATTAATAATTATATAATAGTATTATTATTAATAATATATTTTAATTATTTAAAGTATTATTTAATTATCTAAATTTAATTATCTTAATTTTTCATTATGTTTAAAGTATAAATGACGTATAAATGAACATTTGCCACCATTGAATTTTTTTTCCTTGACTTTGAAAAAAAAATTCAAAATGTTTTTGAAGAAAATTAGAAGAAAGAAATTTACCTCTTTGAATATAGGTCGAACAATTGAAAATTTGTTGTGTAACTTGAAAAGATGAGCTTGAGTAGCTTCATCAATAACATTTGTGAAAATTGTGTATTGTTGTGCCTTCAAATATCGATTTCTTTTGGATTTTATTACCACATTTTTAATTAATACCATAACACATTGACTTCCATTATTGCTTTAAGAAGTTGTTCATATTTTATCTTGAAATGATTGCCAAAAGCAAAAACATCTTGGTCAAATTCACATTCTCCATCTGCAATCAATAATTGTTTTTCACCTTTACTATTCCCTCCTTGCCTTACACCAACAATGATGACATTTATAATAGTATAGCTTCGATTTTGAAAAGAACTTCTGACTTTTCTAATGGAATCCATGTGAAAACACATGTAAACCAACTTTGGTTCACAAAAAATGATGGGTGACACAATGGTCGTTAATTCAATTGTAATGACAACATGCATGTCACCTTTCTCAAAATCCTTTTTGGACTTTGATTCAATGCCAAAAAAATTGACCCTCACAAACATGCCTTTTTGCAAATACTATTCATGCATATTTATATGAGGTGATTTCATTATGAGAATGATTGTGGTCAAGGTTGCCCTGTTCAACAAATCACAATGCAAATATGCATAGCTTGGATCTTCCATGCTTCTATTTGCAATTTGATTAAAGGTGCCATACCTATCGAACACATTTGCTTCAAACACATCTTTAATTCCAAAATCCAAATCATCCATTGCAACAACTAATTGAGTTTCTTTCATCGAAACAACAGCCATTGTGCAAGAAAAGGAACTTACCAAAATGAATTTGACAACCAACAAACAAAGTAGCAAAAAAATGGGACTTAGCAAACACACACTTGAAAAAACTCAAGCTTGCAAAAAACATCAATACAAAATGAAAGTTTGAATTAAGCACAATGTTCTTGTTAGTTAGAAAAAGAAATAACAAACATACAATGTAATATTTAGTATGGGACAAAAAAAATTGACTAAAACCCCAAACCTAACCTAAACCTTTTATTATTAATGTTTTTTGGCTGTATTTAATTTTGATTACATGGTTGATTACAATTTAATAATAAATAACCATCTTCATGGTTTGACGACTAAATTATGTGTAATAATAAACAAGGTATCCTATGAATTTTAATTGTATTATCCATGGGTACATCAAAACCCTAATTGTCCCAACTTATATTTGAGATACAACAGTTTAACCTTAATTGTTTTCCCATTTTTTAAACCATTATTTTCATTTTCACTTCAATATATATCTATTTGGTTATATATATATAGGTAAAGATCAAATTTTTGGTCATTTGCATCAAAATTCTGGTCACAAAAAGAGTTGGAATTGAATTGTTTTTCAATTTTTGGTTGAATGTATTCAATATTTGATTTCAAAGAAGATTTTGTTCTTTTGTCTTACAATTTTGAAATTAATTTTTTTGTGTTGAAATTTTGCCATGTTTGGTGTTGCCAAAAAATGACATTCATTTTTTAAAAACATCCTTGTGAAGTCACCATATTATGAAAAAGGAAAAAAAAGGCGAAAAAAGGGCGAAAAAAGGAAATACCCCCATTTTTTCCCCACCCAAGAAATAACTCTTTGAAAAAAAATTTCTTTACCCTTCCGAATATTGCTTAATAGAACTCCTTTATTTTTCAAGTTCATTAAAACCCCACATTAAAAAAAAACCCTTTTAGAAAGGATTTTAACCCTTGTGTTTTCCTCACCCAATGTTTTTTTAAAAAAATGATGCCTAAATTTATCCATTCAGCCTATAATCGCAAAAGGTGTTCCCACAATGCCTCTATAGGATAATACCAATAAACAAAACATAAAACAAAAATTGAATCAATTTGCCTACACATTGACCCATTTTTGGTCATGGTAAAAGTATGGTAATGAACATAAAAAAGCTAAAGACTTACATGCATGGGTAATATGGAACGCAACCTATGAGCTTGCTTGACTTGTTGAAGTTTAATGTGATGTTTGGCTATAGATATTCATAACTCAGAGGTCTTGACCCACACATTATGTAGTGACTTTTACACAAATTGTGAAGGATGTTTTGGAAATAGTAAAAGTTGTGATACGTGTTAAAAAAAATTTGGACAAATAATGAAATTAAAAAGAAACTAAAACCCCCAAATTATAAAAATCCAAGACCTTGAATTTTGAAAAAATAAATTAAATCAAGTAAGAAAGGAGGAAGAGAAAGAAAAAAATCTTGGGGGCAAGGGGCGGGAATACTATTTTTAAAAAATAAAAAATATGCGAATAAAAATATAGGGTGCAATATATTAGTTTTAATTATAAATTATAAATTAATTAGTTAAAAAATAAGGTACATTTTATTCAAATTATTGATTTAATTATAATATAAGATATATAATAATATGAAATAATGGATTATAATTAATATATATGTTGAAAAAATACTTAATATTTAAATAAAATGGTCGTTTAACACAATACATTCCAAATTTTATACTAAGTGACCCTTGAAAAAAAATCACAAATAGAAATTAAAATAGAAGAGAGGAAAATGTTATACATCACAAATTTATAAATTTCATGGGTTCATTCCAAATCCATGTGAAATATGTTATTTCATAAGTTCATATTAGTTAAACATGAATGTTGTGCATTATTTAAACATGAAAGTCATGTTTACGATTTTCATGTGTAAACAACACAAATAGATATACAACATCCATGATTAAATGATACGATTAGGCATATGACATTCATGTTTAAACAATGCATATGATATCAATGTTTAAACAACATAAGTAGTTGAATGACATTTGTGTTTATTCCATATGAACCTATGAAAAGTAAATTTCGCATGACTATTATTGCCAAATCATGACCTATTAAGTTTGTGATATACCTAGGTTCCCAACCAAAGACTTGAACCATTCCAAAGAAAGAGAGCAAGAAGGGGATTCCAATCTTTGTAGTTTTTTTTTTTAATGATGCTTTGTGTTCAACATGTAAAGCATCAAACTTCCCCGATGCCACAACTCCACCTACCAAATCACACCCATTTGAAACAATCGATTGGTGGAAGTTGTTCCTCCTCCATTTTGCACTACTGCTTGAATGCCCATCACCTCTTCCACCATTATTCATTACATTGTTTCTACAAAAGATGTGAAACAACAGAAAACCTGACCTTCAATAATTTTTTTTAACAATTCCAAATTGAAATTTCACATTACAATTGTTTAGTTTATGACAACTTATGGAACCTAAAGTTGTCTTACTTAACTAGCTCTGATGAAAATCATCATCATTGGAATTACCATAGACATGTCTTTAGAAAACATTTCCTTACCCTTGTTATGTTTAGACATGCATGACAACTTTTAATTGAATTTTTTTTTAGTGTATCAAGAAGTACATGACAAATGACAACTGGATCTTTACAATTGAAAAGTGATGGAAAACATATGTTATGTGTCAATTTTTGATATGTATCCATCTATTTGTCATGTGTCAAAATGTTAATACACAAAATGTATTGCTTGTGCATCACATATGAATAGTGTATTGGTATTTTTTGATATATCAATAATTATTTTATAGTAACCATAAAACTCAAAAAATGATAGCTTTTTGTTCATATAATTTGAAAAAAAAATCACCTTTATTTACAAAATACATATGTATTGTGACATTCATGATGATAAAACAACATCATGCATGATGCATCAATACATTATGATTTTGAAACATTGCAAAATAAAGTGAAAATTATCATTGTTGATTATAATATTTATTACCAGATGAAAAATATGTTTATTACCGATTTCATTGATTTTACTCATGTGCACGTGTTTTCGAATTGGGGCAAGAATCTGCTCATTGACTTCAAAAAGGTGCAAATGTAAGCTCTTGATAAGCATGTGCCATCAGAGGTTGATGGTGATTTCTGGCACCAAAAGTTATGGTAGGCATGACTCTTAACTGTTTTTTATTGAATTTATAGACCATATCATGTACGGTCTTGAACAAAAGGCCTTGAAAAGGTCTGATATGCATTGGCTCAACATAAAGTGGAATCTCAGGCATGGTCCTGCTTGGTTCATTTACCGCCGAGGATAGCTCGGCAGGTTTGGCTTTATGCGCATATTGCGCTCATCCGCCGGCTTTATGCGCACAAGGATAGCTCCCATTGGGGAGGATAGCTATCCTCCCCGGTGTGGCTTTATGCGCATATTGCGCTCATCCGGTGATTCGGAAACTTTCCTTTTCGGAATCTTGCAAATATGGGCCATTTTTTTAATGGAAAATCCTTTGTATAGGTTGAAATTATATTTTTCAGGTCAAAATTTCGCAAAATTTCCCCAAAACAAAAATGCGGGTTTGGAGGATAGGTTATACCAGAATTGGACGAGCTTTGGGGAGGATAGCTTCCACTGTTTTCTTTTGTGGCGAATTTTTTTCAATTTTGTGAAATGTTTTTGGGAAAAAATTGGAAATGTAGCTCATTTGTGATTATTTTTTTGAAGAATGGGGGAAAATCCGCCATATTTTCAAAAAGTAAAAAAAATCTGAAAAGAAAATCAGTGCTCTCTGAGTCCAATTTTTTTCTAGTTTGGAAAATTTTGGAAAAGTCTGTTTTTTTTCTACAGTGTAGTTTCAACTTATTTTTTGGACAAAATTTGCCAAATGTTCCACCTCACAAAAATTGAAAAACAGTACTCTTCGCAACTCAAATATTATTTCTTAGGCCTCACCCAAGAAGGTGGAGGTGCCAGTGTCCGTGCCGGCCACAGTGAACCAGCACCCACCAACACACCATCCACTGGATGCCCATTATTACTCAGTTTGGATGATCATTATCACTGAGTTAATATTTGGTTTCACCTTGGTAACCAATTCTGTAGGAAGTAGGTCTCATATATAGGTAGATAGGTTAGCAAAATACGTAACTATTACGTAATTAGATTTATACATAGGTAAGGGCTATTTATACTACCTACTTACTAACAACCCACAGGCAGGTTGTTAGTAGGTGGGTAGAGAAAAAAAAAACAACTGAGGTAATCACCATGGTTAGCTTGGGAACTTGAACCCAACAGATAACAGTTTCCTGACCAATTACCATTCATGCTTCATGGTGCACTGGTGGGTGCTGGTTCACTGTGGCCCTGGTTAATTTCTCTAATATCTAGTTGCCTCACATTAACTGGCCCATTTTGTTGGCCTGGTAGGCAAGGATATTGTGTTTAGATTCATTCTAGAGTATAGTAGCTTAAGGGATTTTGGCCCCTACATAATAGGTCTATTTTTATATGAGGATTTTTGAAAGATGATATTTTGGCTTGTGTTGAAACTAGAGATTAGTTACAGAGTTATAATATTTTGAAGGATTTTGGTTTCTTTTAGAGGATTTTGTGAAGATCATATTTTTGCAGTAAACCATGTATCATGATGTGAACCCACAAATAAGTACCCGAACATTCCCATCCAGAGAAAAAAACTCCTGCACCACACTTAGACACCTACAAAGAATTTTCCTCATTATGCTATTGGGTTTAGACAGTTTTTAGTCTGTGTTTTCCCATGCGTTTTCAATTGCGGGAATGGCAGCTGCACAGGGTAAGGAGCAAGGAACACTTACTTGAACAAAGGTAGCAAAGGCAGTTTGATCGTGCAAGATAACCCTCATCCTTATCTTGTTGAGAAACCCTAAAAAATGGATGAAGGAAGGATGAAACAGAAATCCTTCCTCACGCAAGGAAATCTCTCACACATAAAACCACTTAGATTGTGAGTTTCATCAACAACATATTCTCGAAATAGCCACATTCACCCCAAAGTCGCCAAAACTTCCAAAATCCCAAAACCATCATTTCTTTTGCAACAATTCTAATCACAAACCCAAAAGCCAATTCATTCTAGAAACCCATTGCAACAAACTAAACAAGCGTGCACACGCACACACACACACACAAACACAAATAATTAAAGAAAAGGAAACACTCACTTCACAAAACAACTAGGTCGGAAAAACACACAAATAAGAGAAAAAGAGAGAACATGTAACAACAAATACACCTCGAGGAAAAAAAGGTGCACACTACATTTGAAAGGAGCCAACACCAAGCTCTAGGGTTGCACGATGATGGACATTTTGCCCAAGAACTCAAGGTATCAACGTTATTGCTGTTAGGTTTTCTCGAAATTTGTTGTGTTTGATTTCTTTTTTGGGCATTTTTGTTTTTCCACATGACCTAGATTGATAATATTCTTCAAATTTGTAATGTATTAACTTGTCTTCATTGGGTTGATGTTTTTCTATTGCATATGGATTCAATTTGATGTTTAAACTTTGATCATCATTTATATTGCAACATAGATTTGATTGTTCAAAATTATGCCATGATTTGGAATATTATCTTTTGTTGGTTGAAAAGCAAGGCTTGTTGGATGAATGTAGTCATAATATTCAAAAATATTGTTTGATTTTGCATCTTTTATTCAGAGATGATTATGATGGGCACAACAACAAAACAACAAATTTGACAATCTTTCATTCACTCAGATATCTAAAAGAATCACAACAACAAAAGTAAGAAGAACAAACAATGATTCTGAATTTTTTTAATAACTATGCAATTAAATTTCTTCTCAAACAAATGAAAAGAATTACATAGTCATAAACAAAAGCTAGTTTAGTCTATATCTTGAAAAAAACACAAATTATGTATTTGTATTACATAAAAAAAATTTATATGATACATAATCTAATGTTGTTTATAATATTGATTCATTTCCATCACCATGAAGTTTTTTCCTGCCATGCACATACCATTTTTTTTTGTTTGGATCATTTTGCTTTGGTGTAAATTTAATTCAAGTGCCACACTCGAAAACTAGAATAAATCATTGTTGAAATAATTGGTATGTTTTCAAAAGAGAAGAAACAATAACAGCAAAGGGTTAAAACAAATTGATTAAGGTGGGAAAATTAATTGCATGTCCATATTCCAACTCTTGATTAGTTCTTGAATATCTTCGTGAACCCAACACCTAGAATCATAAAAATTCTCAAAACCCAAGTAAATTAGGATCAATATGTATTTACATCTAATTTTTGAAAAGTTGGTTCATTTTGGATATTACTCCAATCCACTTTTACTTCATGTGCAAGATGGGTAATGACAATTTTGCTTAACTTTTAGGTCAATGGTCCAAAGTGGTGATCATCTTTCACTCAAAAACTATTGATTTCATCCATGCGTTAAAAGATCATATACCAAAATATTACATATTTCAGTAGATTCCCCAAATTTTGTAATATAACATACATGAAATGTTTAAAAAAGGCTTCCTAAAAAATTACTTTAATGGATTGGTTTTTTTCACGTAATTTTTTTAATAAAAAATTAGTTCATTTTTAATACATTATTTAATTTTTAAATATATATATATATGTTTATTATTATTATTATTATTTTTATTTTGGAATAATTGAAAATTTGATAGGGTTTCAAATTGTTTTGTAGGGATGATAGGATAGAAACACCACTACGAAAATGAGGTCCAATTCAATAACCCAAATCACTATGGGACCTTAAAAATGAAATAAGTTCATTAAACTTTACTGATTTCACCCTAGTTAAAGTTATTTCACTATAATTTCACTATGTAAACATCATGTTTCATTACTAGTTGACATAATTTACTATTATAATTTATTATGGTAAATAGGTTTATTTCTATGTTGTTCTAAATACCCTATATATGTTATTTTATAATATAACCTATATTATTTTAAGCTACTTTAATTATTATATTTTTACCCTACGTTATTATAATTTATTATACGTTTTTAAAGTATTTTAAATTAATATTATTTCAAGTTATACTTCAGGTTATTCATTTATGTAATCCTAAATATAATATAAGGACGTAAGGTAAAATACCTTAAAATAATTAATAATAACCTATGAAAAATAATTTAGAATAACATGCAATAAAATAACTACCAATAGCCTATGATAATATAGCTTAAAATTTCTAACAATAATGTATAATAGAATAATCACCAATAATCATAATATAACATAGAATAACCAACAATAGCTACTAATAAAATAACCACCAATAACCATTAATAAAATAGGCATTAATAGGCACTAATATAATAACCATCAATAGCCACCAATAAAATAACCATTAACAACCACCAATAGCCTCGATAAAATAGCAACCAATAACCACAATAGAATAACCACCAATAGCTATATATTAAAATTGTTTAAAATTGCTTTAAATAATTTAAGGTGAAATAAGCTAAAATAATAGAAAGTAACATAAAATAGCTAAAAATAACTTAAAATAACAAAAAATAGCTTATGGTGAAATAACCATAAATAGCCATAAATAATTAAAAATAACCATAAATAACTATAAATAATGTAGGGTGAAAGAATTTAAATTAAAGAAAAGTAGCCTTATAATAGTTGAAACATAAGTACTATTATGATATTAGCAAAACTTTTATCCATTTATTAAACATTTTCTTTTTTAAAAGAATGGTCATTGAAATGTTATTGAATAGTGATATTCAAATTTTTCTTTGTTCAAATGATTTTACACTTTCAAAAGAAAATAAATGTAATTATTTACATTATTAAAATTTTTAAAAAATAAACTCAAATCATTTCATTTAGACAAAATATTAATAAGATATGAATTTTCAAAATTTATGTTTTCGTAATGTTTAAAATGATGTATTTGATAAATAGAATGCAATGTAATTAATTATCACAACAAATGGGGTGGCTTGCAAGTGTTTGTTTCCATTTTAAAGGTTAAGGGATCAAACTTCAAAAGTGGTTTATCCATGGTCAATAATGGTAAATTGATTTATCTTATTTAATTCCCTAAAATAAGTGTTTTGTTTGATTACGTGGCCTACATACTTGGGCTAGATAATGACACATGTCAATAACTCTTAAGCTAAAAATCATGAAATTATTAATAATATTATATATTAAATAAATTTAATTCAAATAACTAGCAAGTGAATGGCTTGTTAAATTTGTATTTCACTTGAGAATAACTTTATTTCTCTAAGTATGAGTGAACAAATTCACTATCTGTAGCAATTGGTCTTCGTTCAATAGGATGTCAATTAGTTTCACCATGGTAAAAATGTTTAAATTCATTCAAAATCTAATAAAACCCAAA
>Ga0116227_10007558_pt1 | contig 21101 bp, 16 predicted proteins | sample S1TSphgellanicum_FD_89693 | JGI IMG/M metagenome (GOLD analysis project Ga0116227, IMG submission 89693) | Host-associated microbial communities from peat moss isolated from Minnesota, USA - S1T2_Fb - Sphagnum magellanicum MG | ecosystem: Host-associated > Plants > Peat moss > Unclassified...
CCGGGCAGGGCGCACGGTAAAGCCGGAGATACCGACGATTCGATGCTGCTCGCCGAGCCCATAGAGAACCTCGGTGGGCTCCTCGGTGAGGCAAACGATCCGCTGCGGATATGGATCGGTCATTTAGACTCGTATTATACGGAGGCGAGCAAACCATCTCTCACAAACACTTATCGCGCACGACGTCCCGTTCCGCACTTCATGACTGGAGGAACGCGCCAAGGGTGCCGACACCGAGATGCGAAGTTCGGGTCACTCTCTCACCACCGGTTGCCTGAGACTCCTGCGACGTCACGCGGGACTCGCGCATCGCGTCGCCGCCTGCATTTGCGTTGCAGCGTTTTCTGCTGGTTAAGAACGCCGGCTCCGACGCATGGAAGTCACCCTTCGGCGGAGCTAAGATTCAGTAGCGCAGGCGTCGGGGAAGCGCAGGGCTCGTCATGTCAAAATGGGAGAAGACATGATCAAGTTTGATCAATCCACGCTGTATGCGCTGTGTCTCCTGATTGTGATTCGAACAGACTCGCTGGCTGCGGACCATGTCCCGCCGGAAGTCGTCGTTCGGGAAACCATCCCGGCGCAGCCGCTCCCCGCGGCGTTGGCGGCATTTGCGCTCTCAACACGTCTGCAATTCTTGTATGTGTCGCAGCTGGCGCTCGGAAAAATGTCGTTGGCGGTTCCTGCCGGTATGACGACAACATCGGGGCTCACGCATTTGCTGGAAGGCACCGGTCTCCAATTCCAGTTTCTCAATGACCGCACCGTCGAGCTATTTGAGCGGCCGAGACCTGTTTCTGCGAAGTCTCCTGGCCCGGAATTGACGGGTACATATTCGCCCTTGCTCGATTCGCTTGGTCAGATCGTGGTGTCTGCCATGAAACGCGACGAAGTATTGAGTACGGTTCCCATGAGCATCAGCGTGCTCTCCCCGGCTGACATGGAGGCGTCCGGAATTGAGGGCATCGGCGGGATTGCGGCCGCGACCACCGGCGTAGAATACGATTTCAGCCCGCAGTATGGTCCGGGAATCCTGACCAACATCGCAATACGCGGAATCAGTGCAGATTCGGGCGATGCGACGACTGGCATCTATGTCGACGACACGCCGATTCAGACTCCGCATACCACGTTCGGCAATGCATACCCGGTCACGTTCGATCTGGCCCAGGTCGAGGTGCTTCGTGGCCCGCAAGGAGTTCTTTTCGGTCGCGGCGCAGAGGGTGGGGCGATCCGTTTTGTCACCAATGAACCCAGCACCACCACGACGAGCGAGCTGTATCGTTCCGAAGTATCGGCCACAGACCATGGAGGGGGCAATCTCGAGGGTGGTGCTGCCATCGGCGGTCCGATCATACCAAACGTCGTGGGTACCCGAGTCAGCGCGTGGTATCGGGAGGACAGCGGCTACGTGAATCGCATTGACCCATTTACCGGAGCGGTTGTCGATGCGGACGCGAATAGAGCTACGGACAGGGCTGTGCGTCTTGCTCTCTTGTTCGAACCGAAAGATACGGTACGAATCACGCCCTCGTTCAGTTTTCAGTCGCTGCACGTGCATGACACGCCGGCATATTATGCCGCGCCACCTACCCCAGGGATTCTGGAGAACGGCAAACTATTGCGCCAACCCGCCGACGACGACCTGATGATCGGGTCGCTCGCGGTGCGGGATCAACTGGACGGCGCAAATCTGACGGCCATCACATCTTATGTCGACCGGTACGCAACGGCCACCGTCGATACGACGAATGTTGCCGGGGTCGAGTATTTCGGCGGTTTTGGCAACCCACTGGGGCCCGCTTTTCCGACCTCCTACGAAGACGCCGTTCCCACTCTGTTGACTCTCCACCAAATTCAATTCTCCGAGGAGGTGCGGCTGGCGTCCGCGGATTCGGGAACGCCGATCGAGTGGCTCAGCGGACTCTTTTATTCGAGACTGCGCCAAGACACGACACAGGATACTTACCTGATCGCTGCGCCCAATGACCCCGGTATATTGGACGACGACTACAACATCATAACGGAGACTTCCGCGTTCGGTCAGTGTCGATGGTCACTGAACAGGTTCTGGAGCATTGGCGGAGGAATGCGCATCGGTTGGCTGGAAAGCCGCGGTTCCTCGCACACCGCGGGGTTCGCCAATGCAGGATCGGCACCGTTCGCGCATATCAGTGATCGGGAAACCCTTCCACCGACCCCACGTTTCGATCTGTCCTATCAGCTCGACGGCCACAATCTATTCTACACCGTCATCGCCAAGGGATTTCGTGCGGGCGCCCCCAGCGGGACTCCCGCACGATGTGATGGCAGCGTTGACAACTCAACTCTCGGCCCGGACTCTGTGTGGAGTTTCGAAGTGGGTACCAAGAACGAACTGTTAGACCGCCGGCTGCACCTCGATACCAGCATCTTCGACATTCGATGGAACGGAATTCAGGAGCGTTTTCTGGACGCGTGTGGCAACAGTTTCACGACCAACGCGGGCTCGGCAAGAAGCAGGGGATTTGATCTTGGCGCCGAGGCGCTGCTGACCGATCAGCTCAAACTTGCGATCGCCGTGGGCTCTCTCGATGTCCGCTACACCCGGACGCTGCGAATCGCCGACGGACAGGTCATCGTGGACCGGGACACGGTCGTGGGCGGAGTTCCGTCGGTGCCCGCGCCCTGGGCTGGCACGGTCAGCGCCCGCTACGAATGGCATCCGGCTGGCGCTACGGCTGCTTACGTGCGCGCCGATGAAATCGTGCACAGCCACAATCCGGGGCCGTTTACGGAACACGATCCGAACAGCGTTTATGATCCCAACCTCACTGCGGACCCGGCGTACTACGTGCTGAATCTGCAGTTAGGTATGGCGTGGTCCGGTGTAAATCTACGTTTCTTTGCGAATAATCTCGTGAATGCCCGGCCACAGCTTCAGCGCGCCCCGGACGCAGCCGGCTCCTCGTTGATGTACGCGTATACGTTACGGCCTCGCACGGTGGGGATGACGATCACCTGGAGCTTTTAGGCAGCTCGACTGGGACGACTTCGCTCCTTGCACAAGCATTCGCAGCTCACTCGTTTGGCGGCCGGCTTCGCTTAGCTTGCTGCCGCGACGGTGGCTGGGGTGGCGAGCGGTAAACCCGAAAATTAGTCTGCGAATGATCAACGTGCACACCTTCCAGCGACGCCAAGAAGGCGGCAAAGGACTCGGTATCGTCAGCAGAAAATGCGCCGCTGATCGGCGTGCGGCGAAGCGCAGGATCCTCGACCACAACTTGGGCGACATTATAACGATTGAACTCGTCGGCTACTTCACCGAGTGGCCGCCGGTCAAAAATAATTTTCTTCTCCAACCACGCAACTACTTCGCGAGCTCTAACAGAGGTCGGCGCCGCAGGGAGGACGCCATTAGCGACCCGCACCTGTTGGTCAGCGCCGACATGCAACGTCCGGGCGGTTACGTCGCGAGCTTTCACAGGGGCAGCCGGCGTCTGTTGGTCTGCACCGGAGCGCAACGTCTGGAACGATCCGCTGCTTGACGATCTCGAATCGAGCGAGGCATCGCTGGATACATCGACGGCACCGGTCATCACCGTGATGACGTCCGCCTCTGGCGTGCGAAAAACATCGAACTCCGTTCCGACGGCAGTCACAGTGGTAGATCCCGCGTGTACCCGCAGCGGCTTATTCAGGTCATGCTCGACAGTGACGGCTATTTGCCCATGATCGAGCTCCAACAAGCGCTCGCGGGACGACAGGCGCACCGTGACGCTCGTATCAGTGTCAAGATGAAGTATCGAACCATCCGGCAAGCGCCAGGTGCTCTGCTCGCCGTGAGCGGTCACATAAGTCTTCGGTCCCATCGGTGGCATCAGGTCATTTTCATTTCGGAATCTCGATACAACGAGAACACCGGCGACGCTCAGGCTTACGAGGGCGGCAACGGCCCACCAGTTGCGCCGAGTCCTCGATGCCACCAAGGGTTGAGCAAGAGCGAGCAATGGGTTCCACACGAAATCGGCGACGTTGGACACCGGGGTCTCCTGCGCGGATTCAATCAAAGAAGCCAGAGTAAGTCTTGGCGATTTTACCGCCTCCGGGAGGGCCCGCTCGAGTGACGCAATGGCGAGGTACTCCTCGATATGCATCGGTGACGCTTTAATCCATGCGAGAAACTCTTCGCGCTTGGTCTGTGACAGGGGGCCGGCGCGGTGCGCCATGTACCAATCTGCCGCTATTTGCGTGACGACGAAACGCACGGATTGCTCGGATCGGATCATGTCTTCATTTCAACCGTGTCATACGCCGTCGACAATGGGTCAATGCCGTGCCCAGGTACTTATGCACCATATGTGTCGAAATCTGCAACTCCTTCGCAATCTCCTCATAGCTCAATCCATGTTGGTACTTCATAAAGACGACAGCCCGGCATTTTGGCGGTAATTGGGCCAACACTTCACGCAGCCTGGTGGCTCGGACGTGTGCATCGAATAGCTCCTCAAACCCGGACGGCGCCGCACACTCGTCATCGACAGGAACGCGGTCGCCATCGACCAGGGTGGTCTGATACCGATTATGCACCGAGTGCTCATAAACCAGGTTGCTCGCCACAGTAAACAGGTACCCTTCCGGATTGCGCAATGCGTTGGCATCCTTGACTCGCAACATCCGCAGGTACGCCTCCTGAACCAAATCAGGCGCATCCTCTTTAATCCTCATCCGGCGGAGGAAAAATGCTTGCAGGGCCGTGCGATGTTGCGCGAACAACCGCTCGATGAGCTTTTGTTTGGTTTCTGTCATGCGCGGATCACATGTTGGCGGATCTCATCGTTGTCACCAGGAACGCTTGGGATCTCCAAGCTCGAAGAAAATCTGGTAGCGGAAATCCTCTCCACCCACTCTTTGCAAGCAATGCGTCGCATGCCCCCACCCATCTTCGACTCCGACGATCCCACGACACGATTCTGGAAGGTCGCCATGCATACAAGAAACATGCGCAAACTGGCTGAGGCGCTTGGTAACAATTTGATCCACCTGCATCGAACAATCGCTATGCGCGATCAAGCGTGGGACACAGTTTACTATTTTGAAACTCATGCATTGGATCGAATGATGTCCGCTGAATGTCGCGCCACAGACTATCTCGGATCAGACGATCTCCATGAATTCCAGAAATTGGCAGACAGTTGAGCCTGATGCCGGGGCCAGCCGAAGTGCTGCTTCAGATCTCGAAATCAGTATTGACGGGCTCTTTAGGCCGGCTCGACGCAGAGGTGGTCTTGGAGGTAACCGGGACCGTATAGGCAACTTTTTCGAGACTAAAATTGTCGCCCCACACCGTACCTCGTTGCGCGAGCAAGAAGCCAAATGCGATTTCGACGCTTTCGGCGGGGACATCGAGGACAATTTCATAGCGATTCCAACCGCTTGTGCCGGTGACCGGACGGGAATCCATATTATCGGACGCCAGCACTTTGCGATCGGGTCCCTCTACCCGCATCCACATCTGCGCACGGGCAGCATCTTCAGTTTTCAGGTAACCACTCAACTTCCATCGACCGCCGCGGTACTTTTCGGCGTCGATCATCTGCATTAATGTTCCGAATCCATTTGCCCCAGACTTGGCATCAATTGAGGCGCTGAATTTGCCGACAGCCGCGGTGGTTCCGTCGCGCGAAAATTCGTAATCTGCGGGTGCACTCCCGGCAATGGTCCAGCCTGTCGGAAGATCAGCCATAACGTATCCAGCACTGAAGAGGGCGAGGATAAATGTGGCGACCATCGAGCAAAAATTGGAAACGTTCATCTGGCTCCCTCCATGATTCCGGGTCCCGAAAAACGACAAAAGGCGCTGACCACAGCCGCTAGATCGCGCAGCAACACATTGCGGCGGGCGTCCGCTTCTATCGGGCGTCCGCTTCTATTAAGAGTCCCGGGTCATCATTACCGCTACCAGTATTTTGTACCTCGCGCGACTTGGCGGTCTTGCACATCAGGTGGTACAGCTGTCCTCCTCTGTCCTGGCCGCGCGCACCTCGAATTAATCGGATCAAATCCGCGATTGCAGCTGCGCGAAGGGTGACTGTGGACTGTGGACTGTGGACTGTGGACTGTGGACTGTGGACGCGGCTGCGCGCCGATGAGCCGACGGGCCTTAACGCACCGCTACAACGGGACTGACGACGTCTCCATCCGGGCCCCCATCTTTGGCCTCACGCACCGTTGCGGCGGCGATCGCCCTATTGAGAGCGCTCCAAACCTCCTTGGGCTGGATGGGCTTTGAAACGTAATCGTCCATTCCGGCGGCGAGATACTCGTCCCGTTGGCCCGGCAGGGCATTCGCCGTGAGGGCGATGATGGGCGTGCGGGCGCTGGAGCCGCCTAGGGCCCTGATCGCACGGGTCGCCGTGATGCCGTCCATGACAGGCATGTGCACGTCCATGAAGACGACGTCCTTGTGCCCCTCAACGAGCCGGTCGACGGCCTCGGCGCCGTTGGCTGCGATCGTCACCTCGCAGCCGAAACTCTCGAGGACCCTACGGATCACGAGCTGGTTGACGGCGTTGTCTTCGGCCACCAGCACATGAAGGCCCGCCTCGCTCATGCTCCCTTGCGACCACTGACACGGATTGTCGGTCTTCACCGGTGGTTCCGCCGCCCGGCTGAAGGGAATGGTGACGGTAAAGACGCTACCCCGGCCGACTGAACTTTCGACGCCGATCTCCCCGCCCATCAGGTCGGTGAGGCGCTTGCAGATGGCTAGCCCGAGACCGGAGCCTCCGAATACCCGGGTGATAGAGCTGTCTGCCTGGCTGAACATGCCAAAGAGCTTGCCGCGCGCCTGCGCAGAGATGCCGATGCCCGTATCCGTCACGGAGAAGGTCAAAGCGACCCGATCCCCCTCGAGGGGGGCATAGGTGATGGCGAGGCGCACCGAGCCGGAGGGCGTGAACTTGATGGCGTTGCTGAGCAGGTTATTGAGGATCTGTCGAAGACGCGTCGGATCTCCGCGCAGCCAAGGCGGGGCGTCGGCGGCGATCTCCGCGCAGAACTCGAGACCGTGCTCGCGGGCGTTCCCCGCATAGAGGTCACGGACGCCCTTGACGATCTGTTCAGGACTGAAGGCGATCTGCTCAAACTCAACCGCACCCGCCTCGAGCTTCGAAAAATCCAGCACATCGTTGATGATGGAAAGCAGCTGGTCGGCCGATTCCGTGGAGATCCGCACCAGCGCGGCCTGTTCATCATCAAGTTGCGTGGCGCTCAGCAGGGCGATGGTGCCGACGACCCCATTGAGGGGCGTTCTGATCTCGTGGCTCATGGTTGCCAGGAACTCAGACTTCGCATGGCTCGCCGCCTTCAGCGCCGCCTGCTCGGATTTGAGCCGCATGGCTTCGATGCTGTTGTCTCTGAGAACCAGGAGGGCGCGGGCCATGTGCCCCACCTCGTCGCCCCGGTCCGTGTCGGGCACATCGCCGTCCAGTTCACCCGCCGCCACGGCGGCAACCCTGACGGACGTGCGCCGCAGCGCCCGCGAAAGATCCCGCGCCAGAAGCGTCGAGGGGATGCCGGCCAAAAGGATCAAGACGAGGACGAAGAGAAGGTCCCATTTCGCCTGCCTCCAGAATTGCGCATCGATGTCTTCGGTGTAGACGCCGGTACCGATAACCCAGCCCCACGGTTTGAAGAGTTTGGCGTAGGCGAGCTTCCTGAGCGCGACGTGCTCTCCGGGGCGGGTCATGTTGTAGGTCGTGATGCCCTCGTGGTCTGGGCTCTTCCCGACGGCGACGAGTTTACCGACCATGTCATGGATGTAGGGCTGGGTTCGCGCCGCTTCGTCAGAGAGAAGGTTCTTCCCCTCGAGGGTCTCGACGCTGCCATGAGCGACGCCGACACCCTCCAGATCCCAGATGAAGTAGTAGTTCGATTGATCGAAATGAAGCGAGCGGACGACCTCCTTGGCCGCTTCCTGCGCCTCCGCCTCGGACATCAGACCTTTTTGCGAGCGGTCATAGTAATAGGCGATCGTGCTGTAAGCGGTTTCATCAAGTCGTCTGATGCCCGTTTCACGGTTCGCCATCAGGTCGTGACGAAGATTGAACAACATCACGACGGACAGCGCGATTTGAACCGTCAGGCCGATCAACAGGACGACGAGGATTCTCGAGGAGACGCTCAGGTTAGAGATTCGCATGAATACCCCGGCCCCGTCGGAGCGCACCGTTTTGCGGGAAGACCGTGGTTTCTGAGTTCGAAGACCTGGTTGCCAAGAGCAGAGTTCGAATCCGCCGGGTTTGGGCGCGCATGGTGTTGATGGAATGGTCCGCTTCGTAATTCAGCAGGTGCCGGGATTTCAATTCACTGCGCTTGTAGAGGGGTCGAACTTTTTTCGCGGCTTGAAACTCGACATGACGAATGACGTTGCGCTCGATTCTCCGGACCACAGTTCGACTTGGTTGAGCCAGGATGAGTAGGTCGGAGTGCTGATGGCGATGGCGATTTTGCGATTCACTGGCGTCTTCCGTGTTCGACTGTGTCTCGGCGATATCGGCCGGCGACGCCCAAGCTTGAGACCCGGTTCCAAAGCCGTCTCTGAAATAAGTAATATGCCATGCGTGAGGCGCTGAACCATGCTGCAGATTACTGTCGTTCGTGAACGCGGTTTCCAGCGCACCGTGACCGCGCAGTCCAGGCGGACCTGCCCAATCTAATCAGGGCGGGCCGTGCAACTCTTTCCTGTCCCCCATCCTCGACGTCCGGGCGAGGCGCCGATGCAGGTAGTTGTCATCAAAACCTGCGACAACTGCGAGTCTGCGCACGTCTGCAATCACCAGGGTTCCGTGGCTCAGGCTCATCACACCGTCAATTCTCAGTTTCCGGAGAACACGATTGACGTGCACCGGCGTCAGGCCGAGCGCATCACCGAGCACGATTTGTGTCAGCGGCATCGCAAATTGGTCATCCACCGTCAATCCTATGTTGAGGGCGCGGACATACAGCTCGCACATCAGGTGCGCCACGCGCTGCACACTGTCGCGCCGACCCATGCTGACGATCCAGGCTCTTAACGTGTCTTCGTCGACCAATTGACTCCACCAAAAAGCTCGGGTTATGGCCGGCCGCACAACGATGAGCTCCTCAATGCGCTTTCGATCCACGAGGGCGACCCGCGCGGGCGTTAACGTTGCAATCGAATGCTCCATGCGGTCCAACACGCAGGCATGCAGGTCACCGCAGTCGCCGGGCATCAGGAAGGACGTGATTTGGCGCGTGCCTTCGGGAAGCAGCTTGTAGCGGCAGGCCCAGCCCCTGAGAATGATGAAAATCGGTCCCGGTTCGTCCCCCTCGCGGATCAGGTCTTGCCGAGCAGGAACATTGCGCTGCGTTCCGCACAGGGCGTCGAGCAATCCTATGTCCTCCAATGACAGTTGCCCCTGGCCGGAGAGCTTGGTGACGAAGGCATTCGACAAAATCCCCTCTCCTTCAGTGGCAAGCTCTTGGAATTGACGCTGACATGAGCTATCCGCCATATCCGTGATTCGCGGTTCTCCTTCGATACTCACCTCGGAAAAAGCGATGCCTAAGAGGCATCGGCGACGTCGAAGCGAGTGACCTTGCCTTCTCGAAGGTGGAATACATGCCCGACGGTTTTGTCCCGCAGCCCGTGCGTTTGATCTTTGAGCGGTCTGCCCTGCAGATCGCGGACAGACTGACGAACCTCGACGACGATTGACCCATCTGGAGCCCTGTCGAAGGTTACCGGCTCGACGCGCGGGCTGACGATGGCCCATTGGCGAGTCCAATATTCACGGACACCCTCGCGCCCGTGGACGTGGCCGCCATCCATGCCGTTGGCCCAGGCGACATCATGGGAGAGCGCGCCAAGCACACCATCAATGTCCCTCGCATTGAAGCAGCTATACATACGCTCGAGGACTTCAATATCGTTGTCCATTGCAATGGACCACCTTTCGGATGAGACGGAGCGCGTCGATCTGCCATTGGACGGTCAGCCATAGTATTGTATCAGCGGCCACGGATATGTAAATAGGTTCCTATGCAAAAAAGTAGGCGAGCGTACTTGGATGTGCTGTCGACGCCGGGACACCTCATCAGCCTTGCGGCGCGGGGGTTCGAACGTCTGAGCGAGTTGCGTCTCAAGCCGATCGGTTTCGGTGTGGGCTATATTCCAGTGCTGGTTGCAATCAAGGAGGGTAAGGCACAGTCGCAACGTGATTTGGCTCGATTTGCCAAAGTAGAGCAGCCGTCGATGGCGCAGATGCTGGCCCGAATGGAGCGGGACGGATTGGTCCGACGCACGCCTGATCCGGATGACGGACGCAGCAGCCGTATCTCATTGACGGCGATCGCACGCTCTCGTCTTCCGGCGGCATGTGCTGTTCTGTTCCAAGGCAATCGCGACGTGTTGAGCGACTTCACGGATCAAGAAGCCGCCCAGCTTACCGACCTGCTCACGCGACTGATCACGAACCTCGACCGCGTCATCAACACCGATGCACCACGGAACAGGAGGACAAGGAAGGCTTCCAACAGCGCACCGAAGACGGGGTCTTCGGCATCGCACAAGACGCGATCTTCGGCATCGCACAAGAGGGGGTCTTCGGAGTCGCACAAGAGTTAGGTTCGCGCAGATCGTTCATTTACTGATCCAGGTTAAGCCGCTGAACGTCGCCACCGACAATGATTGTGTGTCTTTGTTTCTCGCGCAAAATCGAGCGCGTCGATCGGGTCTGAAAATCGTGCCTCATCCGCACGCCAAACCCGGAGAATTCTCGAGAATGCCGGGCCCTCATATATGCAAGCCTCGAGAGGCACACGATGTCTCAGAAATCCCCTTTGATATTGGCCATTGGCGCGGCGGGAAAGTTCGCCGGCATGGTCGTTCCCGATCTAAAGAAGCGTGGCGCAAGAGTCCGCGGCTTCGTCAGAGATTTCGATGAAATTGACGCGGTGAAATCGGCCGGAGCCATCGAGACGCTGGTCGGCGATCTTACTGACCCGGATAGTGTGCGAACCGCCATGCAGGGCGTGGATCGGGTCTTCTATATCGCCCCGGCATTTATGCCGAACGAAGCGGAGGTCGGGATACGCGTTGTGCAGGCTGCCAAGGATGCAGGCGTAGAGCGTTTCGTCTTCTCCTCAGTCATCCATCCGGTCCTGGCCGAGCTCGCCAACCACGCGGGGAAGGCGCCCGTGGAGGACGCCGTACTCACGTCCGGGATGGAGTATACGTTCCTCCACCCGACCGTATTTTTCCAAAACTTCGCCGGTAGCTGGAGTCAGATCAGGCAAAGCGGAGTCTTCGCAGAGCCTTGGTCCGCCGACAGCCGCTTTTCCCGAGTCGACTACCGTGACGTTGCCGAGGCCGCCGCAATCGCACTGACCGAAGATCGTCTGCTGTACGGAACGTTCGAACTTTGCTCGGAAGGATGGCTCGACCGCCGCGAAATCGCAGCACTCATCAGCGAAGTCCTGGGCCGCCCCGTGAAGGCCGCGACTGCTGACCAAAAAACGGCCGCCGCAGGGTCGGGTCCGGGCGCGGCGGCGCTCGAGAAGATGTTCCACTGGTATGACCATCAGGGGCTGCGCGGAAACGCCCTTACGTTGCGGGCGCTGCTCGGCCGCGAGCCGCGCACCCTGCGTGACTTCTTCGAAGAGCTTGCCGGCCCGCTCGGTAGCTCTGCGGTTCACGGAAAAGGGACCGAGCCAGCCAAATCGACGCAAAAATCTGTCTTGGCCGTGCCGGTCGGCGCGCCCTGAAACCGGTCTTGAGAATGCCCGACCTGTTCGATCCTTTCGACCGGAAACATTGATTATCCAGTGCTTCCCGACCCCGTACCCGCTTGATCATTCCGGCTTCCGACGAGGATATTTCGATGACCACTTCGCCCGCCACGATCCCCGGCTTCGAAAGCAGAAGCACGACCATCGGCGGCGTCCGGCTGCATTATAGGATCGGCGGCGACCTTACGGGGACGCCGGTAATCCTGTGGCACGGCTTCCTGTCGACCTCGTACGCCTGGCGCGAGGTCGCCCCGGCATTGGCCGAAGCCGGAATGGCGGTTCTGATTCCTGACATGCGCGGCTATGGCGACAGTGATAAACCCGCTGGCACGGACGGCTACGACGCCCGTTCACTCGCCGAAGAATGCCGCGCGCTCGCCGCCGCGATTGGTTTCGGCCGTGGCAAGCCGCTGATTCATGCGGCGCACGACATGGGTGCGCTACCCGCGCTGATCTGGTCTGCCGATCATGCGCAGGAGGTTGCAGGACTGCTCTATGTCGAAGCCCCCGTGATGCTCGGCCCCGTGTTGCGGGCCGTATTCTCCTACACGGCCGAGTCGATGGCGCAGGGATCAATGTGGTGGTGGATCCTGCCGCTAGCGCCGGGAGTGCCCGAACGTCTGATCGTCGGCAACGAGCGCGCCTTCCTCACCTGGTTCTTTGAAGGCGATCATGTCGTCAACCACGCCGCGTTCAGCCCGCTGGTGATCGACGAGTATTTACGCAGCTTCGCCGGGACCGAGGGTGTGCTGGGCAGCATGGGAGTCTATCGCGCCGCCTTTGCCAGCATTGAGCAGACCGAAGCGTTGATGGCGGCAAGGATTACACTGCCCGTTGTCGCACTGGGCGGAGAGATGGGACTCGGCGACAAAGTCGGCACCATGGTTTCGATGATCGCCGAGAACGTCGAAGCGCATACCCTTACCGGCTGCGGGCATTTCATGACAGAGGAACGGCCGCAGTTCGTCATCGATCATATCTTCAAACTGAGCGCACGCGCAGCCGAGCCTTCGGAGCTGCAGGAGATCGAGCTATGAGCACAGAACCGTCAGCCCGTGCCACCACAAAATTCCATCCTGAACATCTGCTCGATCGGGCAGCGATGCTGGGGATGCGTGCGATGATCGCGCTGCAGCCCACGCTCGATCTAGGACCGGGCGGTCGCGCTGCGTTCGATGCGCTGATGGAGCGGACCCCAGACGCCGCGGGCGTCGCCTACGCAGCGGGGACGGTGGGTGGTGTTCCCGGCTGGTGGTGTCGCCCCGATGACGTCGTCGCCGATGCCGCAATCCTCTATCTTCACGGCGGTGCCTATGTCGTCGGATCGGCGCAAGCCTATCGGCATTTTGTGGGCCAGCTCGCGGTGCGCGCCGGGGCGCCTGCCTTTGTTGCGGATTATTCTCTCGCTCCGGAGCGACCGTTCCCGGCGGCACTGGACGATGCCGACTCGGTCTATCGCGGGCTGGCAGGCGCAGGTTTTTCGAGAATTGCCATCGCCGGCGACTCTGCGGGTGGCGGGCTGGCGTTGAGTATAGCCGCGCGCATGGCGCAAGCCGCGCAGGACCGTGCGGTGTCACTCCCGGTGGCCGTCGCGGTGATGTCCCCGTGGACCGACCTGGCTCTGACCGGCGACAGCATCGTGGCGCGAGCGAAGCACGATCCCCTGTTGACTCGCGCAACGCTGGAGACTGCCCGGCATTCCTATCTCGGGCGGATGGACGCCAAAGACCTCCGCGTATCGCCGCTATATGGTGACCTGGCCAATCTGCCTCCTGTCCTGCTTCACGTCGGCGAGGACGAGATCCTGCTCGACGATGCGCGCCGCTGCGCAGATCGACTGACGCAGTCCGGCTCGGCAGCCGAGCTGCACGTCTGGGAGGGCATGGTGCACGTCTTCCCCGCCAACCTTGCGGTTCTGCATGCCGCGCGCGAAGCACTCGACATCGCCGGCGACTTCCTGCGGCGCACTCTCGCTCACTGAACTATCTGCCCCACCTGTCCGATGACCGCTGACTGAATTGGAGAAATCTCATGACCCGCATCCTGTTCATAGGGCAAAAGCCCGAAACCGTCGACTTTTCGGACCCGTCCCTGCCGCCGGGCTTCGATGCCCAGAAGATCAACGCGGGTATTGCCGTGGCGGTCGCGAAGATCGGGGAAAGAGGATGGCAAGGCGATACGTGCATGATCACCCCCGACGCAGCCGGCGGCGCCATGCTCGAGGAAGCACTGAAGGGCGTCCTCTACGACTGCGTGGTGATCGGTGGCGGCCTCAGGATTCCACCGAAAAGCCTGGCGCTATTCGAAACGGTCGTGAACATCGTCCACAACGCCGCGCCGCAGGCAGCGATCGCGTTCAATACCCGGCCCGAGGACACCGCTGATGCGGCCGCCCGCCACGTCAAGGCTGCCTGACGAGAGCGATGCGTCTCGAGCAGTACAAGCGAAGGGCGGCGCTCGCATGAGGCCGCCCAGCGCCGGTGGAGGCCGGGGTACAGGGGGGAATGGAATCAAAATGAGCGTGCGGCGGCGGCTTTAGAGAATGACCTTGGAGCCCACGGATGACAGCGGGCTTTGGGTGCCGTCCGTCGCGTAGGCTGCGACGCTGAAATAGTAGGTGCCCGGACTCAGTTTGCCGACCACGTAACTGGTCGCCTTGGGATCTGCCAGTTGTATGCTGTGCGTGAGGGCGCCTGGCGCGCTGCCGTAGTAAATCCTATAGCCCGCGAGATCCGTGAGGCGAGTGCCGTTCGTGTTTTCTGTCGGTGCGGTCCACGACAGTGTCGACGTACCGACCGCGGGAGCGCTGGTGGGTGTCCAGGTGCTGCCATTCCAAAGGTACCATTTGCCCGCGGAGTTTTCCTGATAGATGCTGCCGCCGTCATAGAGCAATTCCGTCACATTCGAAGACTCGCCGGCCAATGCGCCGTTTTCATAGACCTCGCCCCGGTCGATGGCCCAGATATTGCCGCTGCTGTCGGTGATCTGCGTCGCCGCCGGTACGATCGTGCCGCTCGGCGAGGACGTCGCGCGCGGATCCTTGGCCGGTATCCACGTGCTGCCATTCCATACATACCAGAGGCCGGCGGTGTTTTCCTGATAGAGATCGTTGTTGTCGTAGAGCAGCTGCGCCACATTCGCAGACTTGCCGGCCTCAGCCCCGTTCCTATAAATGACACCGCTCGTGATCGTCCAGACATTGCCGCTGCTGTCGGTGATCTTCGCCCCCGAGGGCGCCGCGAGGCTCCACACGTCATTGTAATTGCTCGGCTCAAAGGATGCGCAAGGCCACTGGATCAGCGCCGCGCCATCCGCCAGGGAGTTGTTATCGACGTTCAAGCACTGACCGTCAAACGCCGACACGAGTTCGTAGTATTGGCCCACCGCCACGATCGACCATTGATCATTGGTCGCTCCATTCGTCTGGCAGGGCCACTGGATGATCGGATCTCCCTTTGCAGTCGACCCGCTGCTGACATTCAGGCACTGCCCACTGCCGACGGACACGATGTGGTAGTAGTTCCCGCTGGGAGTCAGCGACCAGCGTTGCTCCGACACGCCTTCGCAGGGCGATTGCACGATGGGCGTCCCGGCCGTGGTGCTGTACGCGTCGACGGTGGCACACTGCCCGGAACTCAGCGAGACGATCTCGGTGTCGGTGCGGTTTGCGGCATCGACGGTCGCGCCCTCCGGTGAGGCAGTGACAGTGGCAGCCGCTGTGGCGGCATCCCTCATGACCGCCTCTACGCCGCCGCTGCCAGAGGACCGTGCATCGGTGGTCATGCTGCTCCCGCAACCGGCCAGGGCCAGCACCGAGGCAGCGAGCGCTGCCAGCAAGAGATTGACGCAGAAACGCATTTGAAAATCCCCTGACACTTTATGGTAAGCGCCGGACGAGGGCCGGCGACGCTACAGACAGGTTTGTACGTGTGACGCGCGTCACGCGCGAGCTGTCGGTGGCTCGCTACATGTCGGCGATTCGCGACTGCAGGAGATCGTGCGTTACATAATGTGGATCGGCAACGCGCCCGCACGGCTGCGGCTCGGGCGCCGCCCATGATCGGTAATCCGTCACAATGCCTGCGTCGCCATGGGGCGGCCTGTCGTTACCTCAGTTAAGCTGCGCGCCGACGATCAATCGCAACAACATAGCGAGAGCATGTCCGCGATTGCCGACGGTCGTGACGAAATAGGAGGCTCACAACATGGCGTCTTTCTCCAAGAAATCGCTGATGCCGACCGAATCCGATGCACTGCCGGGACGCGCGACACCGCTCAGTGTTCCGCAGACGCATTTTGTCAACGGTCATCGCATCGCTCCCCCGTTCTCCGCCGGCCTGCGAGAGGCAGTCTTCGGCATGGGTTGCTTCTGGGGCGTGGAGAGGCTCTTCTGGCAGCTGCCCGGGGTAAATTCGACCGCGGTGGGGTACGCAGGCGGGTTCACTCCGAATCCCACCTACGAGGAAGTCTGTACCGGCGAAACGGGGCACGCCGAGGTGGTGCGCGTGATTTACGATCCCACCAAGATCCGATACGAGGACCTGCTCAAGGCGTTCTGGGAGTCACACGATCCCACACAGGGCATGCGGCAGGGGAACGATGTCGGTACGCAGTACCGCTCCGCGATCTACGTGGCCGAGCAGGCACAGTCGGATGCCGCCGAGGTCTCGAGGCGCGCTTATCAGGCCCGTCTCACCGCCGCGGGACACGGCGCCATCACCACGGAAATCCGTGACGCCCCGCAGTTCTTCTACGCTGAGGACTATCACCAACAGTACCTTGCGAAAAATCCCGGCGGCTACTGCGGGTTGGGCGGCTGTGGTGTGCCCTTTGAATCTGCAGAGTCAGCGCTGGGAATCTGCAGAGTCAGCGCTGGCTAGGAAGGCGTCCCGGTAAACGAAGCCGGGGAAACTCGGACGCCGGACCGCAAGTCGAATCCCGACGTGGATGCCCGCGCCCGGACGGACATGTGAGGCGGATCACAGTTGCCGTCGTGCTCACACCTGCGCGTTGAATCCATGTGAACCAATCCGCGGAAGGTGAGTTCGCCCGAACCGTACAGTCGGACACCGAATGACGTGCGGGTCCGCAGCGATGCACAGCGCCGATAGAATCATAGCCGGGCGGGAGATGGAGTCCCTGCTGGGGGAGCCCCACGCCCGACGCGTAGAGACGCTATTCCGCAATACCGTCGAGGATGCGCCGGTCGGCATCGCTTTCGCCGACCGCGAGGGCCGCTATCGCTACTGCAATCGGGCGTTCTGCGCCATGCTTTGTTGCGACAGTGAGGAGCTCAAAGGCCAGTCGATGGCGAGCCTCACGCACGGAGCGGATCTCGAATCCACCGCGGCGGGCCTCGAGCGGCTGTGGAGCGGAGAGATTGCTCACCTGGAAATCGAGAAACGCTATCTGCCCAAGAGCGGCGGTGCGCTGTGGGTTCATGCAACGACCTCGCTCGTCAGCGGCGGCAGCCCGGAGCCGGACTGCTCGGTCGAGTTTCTGCTCGACATCTCCGCGCGCAAGCAGATGGCAGCCGCCCTCGTGCAGAACCAGACACTCCTCGCCACTGTCATCGCCGAACTCCCGATTGCGCTGGTTGCGTGCGACGTCAGAGGTCAGGTGACGCATCACAACCGCGCGGCGGCCGAGCTGCTTGGAATTCCCGCGGAAGACGCCGACCAATCGGTCCCGCGCAATCCCTACCCACTCGCGTCTCAGATTTATCTGGCGGATGGCACTACGCCGGTACCGCGTGAGTATCGTCCGCTGGCACGAGTCCTGCGCGGTGAGACGGTGCGTGACGCCGAGTTTGTCATCGTCCGCCCGGACGGTGCATGCCGCACCGTATTGTCGAGCGCGCAGCGCATGGTCGGACAAGCAGGCCAGCCTCTCGGTGGTCTCGCGGTGATCGAAGACATCACCGAGCGACGGCTCGCCGAGCAGGAGCTCGAGCGCGTACACAATCAGCTGCTGGTCGCCTCCCGGCAGGCAGGCATGGCCGAGGTGGCGACGAACGTCCTGCACAACGTCGGCAATGTGCTCAACAGCGTCAATGTTTCGGCGAGAATCGTCACCGAGCGCATCAAGAAATCGAAGTGCACCGGGCTGACACGGGTTGCCGCACTCCTGACCGAACACGGACCCGACCCGACGGCTTTCCTGACGGGTCCGCAAGGCAGGCACCTGCCGGTGTACCTGCAGGAGCTCGCCGCCGACCTCATCGCGGAGCGTGAAGGAGCCATCGAGGAGCTGGCGGTGCTACACGGCAACGTCGAGCACATCAAGGAAATCGTGGCCATGCAGCAGAGTTACGCGCGCCTCGGCGGCGTGACGGACACTGTCGACATCTGCACTTTGGTCGAGGACAGCCTGCGGATGAACGAGGGGGCCATCAGCCGTCATGGGATCACTCTGGTCCGTGACCTCGAGAAGGTGCCCCCGATCGTCGCAGACAAGCACAAAGTGCTGCAGATCCTCGTGAACGTGATACGCAACGCCAAATATGCCTGCGATGAGTCCAAGAGCGCCGAGAAGCGCGTGACTGTCCGCGTGAGGGCGACCAATGGCACGATGCTGATCGCGGTAACCGATACCGGCGTCGGCATCCCGCCGGAGAACCTCGAGCGGATCTTCAGTCACGGCTTCACGACGCGCAAAGACGGCCACGGCTTCGGTCTGCACAGCTGCGCGCTGGCGGCCAAGGACTTAGGCGGTGCGCTGCTCGCCGAGAGCGCCGGACCGGGCCAAGGGGCCACCTTCACGCTGAGCCTGCCCCTCAGTCAACCGGAGCCGCCGCATGGCCGATGAAACCGAGCTGCTGACCCACCGCTTGCTGATGATCGACGACAATCCGGCCATTCACGCGGACTACCGGAAGATCCTCACGAGCCTCGAAGACACGCAGATCTCGGCGGCGGAAGCGGCGCTGTTCGGCGAGCCTCAGTCGACGGTGCCGCGGCCGGCATTCGATCTGGACTCGGCGATGCAGGGAGAGGAGGGCGTGGAGATGGCGCGCCGCGCGCTCGCCGAAGGACGCCCCTACTCGGTCGCCTTCGTGGACATGCGTATGCCGCCCGGCTGGGACGGGCTGGAAACGATCGAAAACCTCTGGAAGGTCGACCCTGAGGTTCATGTCGTGGTTTGCTCGGCCTATAGCGACTACGACTGGATGGAGCTCCTGGCGCGACTCGGTCGCTCCGACAAACTCATCGTCATCAAAAAGCCCTTCGAGCCCATCGAGATCCTGCAGTCCGCGAGTGCGCTGAGCCGCAAGTGGCAGAACGAACGCGCACTCAAGCGCCACGTCGAGGGCCTCGAGCGGGACGTCACCGATCGTACCCGTGGACTCGACGCGGCGAACCGCCAGCTGCGGCACCTCGCCTCGCACGATTCGCTCACCGGGCTCCCCAACCGGCTGCTGCTCGAAGACCGCATCACGCAGGCGATTGCCCAGGCGAACCGTCAAGCGCATGAGTTCGCGGTGGCGGTGCTGGGCCTCGACCGCTTCAAGCTCATCAACGACTCGCTCGGGCATCGCGCCGGCGATGAGGTGCTCTGCGACGTGGCGGCGCGGCTCAAGGGGGCCATCCGCGCCGTCGATAGCATCGCGCGCCTGGGGGCAGACGAGTTCGTGATCGTCTTCGACGGCCCGATCACACGGGCGGATATGCTGGAGATGGGCAAGCGCATGCTGAAGGAGATGGAGCCGTCGATGCTGCTCCTCGGCATCAACGTGCATGTCGCTTCCAGCCTCGGCATTGCGCTCTATCCGCGCGACGGCGCGACTGTCGATGCGCTGCTGGCGCACGCGGTCGCCGCCATGTACCACGCCAAGAAGCTCGGCCGCAACAACGTGCAGTTCTATGCCGAGAGCATGGGCGCGGCCACGCACGAGCGCGTGAAGCTCGAGAGCGAGCTGCACGCGGCACTGCGCGGCGGGCAATTCGAGCTTCATTACCAGCCCAAGGTCGACACCACGACGGGCCTGATCAACAGCGCCGAAGCGCTGATCCGCTGGCGCCATCCGCAGCGCGGCCTGCTGCAGCCGGGCCAGTTCATCCAGGTCGCCGACGAGTGCGGCCTGCTCGATGCCATCGGCGAGTGGGTGATGACTGAGGCGTGTCGCCAAGGGAGGATCTGGCAGCAGCGCGGGCCGCGCGCCGTGCGCGTCGCCGTCAATCTTGCGCCCTCGCAGTTCCGCCTCGGGGACCTCGTGGGTCAGATACGCCGGGCCCTCGATGACTCGGGACTGGACCCTGCACTCCTCGAGATCGAGCTGACCGAGACCGCGGTCATGAGTGACGCCGAGGAGTCGGTGCGCATCCTGGAGGCCATCAGCCGCATGGGGGTGCTGGTCTCGGTCGATGACTTCGGCACCGGTTACTCCAGCATGAACTACCTGCGACGCTTTCCGATCGACAAGCTCAAGATCGACCGCTGTTTCATCGAGCAGATGACCGCGCGCCCGGCAGACGCATCCATCGTGAGCGCGATCATCTCGCTCGCCCATAGCCTGCGCTTGAAGGTGATCGCGGAGGGCGTCGAGACCCCCGAGCAGCTGAAACTGCTGGCCAAGCTGGGCTGCGACCAGTATCAGGGCTTTTACTGCAGCCCCGCGGTCCCCCCCGAGAGGTTCGAGGAGTTGGTGCGAGAGGAGCCGGTCCTGACCGAGGAGGATCCGGCGCGAACCTACAGCAAGCTCGCCGTCTTGAAGCGCTGAAGCAAGTGCGAGTCGCGCGCGAGCGCCGTGCCGTTCATCCCGCCGTGCCGTTCATCCCATTGCGGCGACGTCGCGACTCCGTTCCAACGGCTTGAAGGCCGTCGCGATCATCACCGCGACAATCCCGAACCCCGATGCCACGAGGTAGAGCGCGCTGTAGCTGCCGAAACTGTCGTAGAGCCAGCCGCCGAGCACCGGACCGGTGGCCATACCTAAGCTTCCGGCCATCGCGGTGCCTCCGATGACCGTCCCCATCATCCGCAGCGGAAAGTTTTCGCGCGCCAGCACCGCGTACAGCGGCATCACACCGCCATACGTAAAGCCGAATAGCACCGCCACCGAGTAAAAGGCGCTCAGGGAATCGGCAAAGTAGTAGAACGCCGCGAAGAACGCCTGCATCAATAGACCTGCGATCAACGTGCGCCGCGCCCCGAACCGGTCGCCCGCAAGCCCAAATGCGATGCGTCCACCGAGACCGGCGAGGCCTTCCACGCTGTAGATCGTCACCGCCGTGATCAGCGGGATGCCACAGGTCACGGCGTAGCTCACCGTGTGGACGATCGGCCCCGAGTGCGTCGCGCAGCAGAAGAAA
>Ga0116227_10007559_pt1 | contig 21098 bp, 14 predicted proteins | sample S1TSphgellanicum_FD_89693 | JGI IMG/M metagenome (GOLD analysis project Ga0116227, IMG submission 89693) | Host-associated microbial communities from peat moss isolated from Minnesota, USA - S1T2_Fb - Sphagnum magellanicum MG | ecosystem: Host-associated > Plants > Peat moss > Unclassified...
ACTACCTCCTTACTATGAGATAAATTGCCACATGATTGTCTCCTCCATTCCATGGATGGATGATGGGACCCCCACCCCCAATAGAAAAAATTAAAAAATTCTCCCTTTCCCCTTCTCCCCAAAACCCAAAAAAAGGAAAAAATTGGCTACACTAATTGCATACCGAGCCTTCCTCAGTGCCTGCTTGAAATTTTTATTATGGGCCAATACCCCTTCATAACAGGATGGATACCTATTGTGCTATAAATAGGGCAGAATGGGCAATTCCCTGAAATAATGGAGTTTTGCAATTTAAGAAGGGCCCGCGCCCTCCCCCTCTTTGCCTTGGATGGATGGAGGGACGGATGGATGACAAGATGGACGACAAGACGGATGGATGGAAAGGACGACCACCCAAGGATATTATATAAGTAGATATACACACCTAATTTGTCATGTCTTATTGAATCCATGCGAAGGACCGGGGCGGCGGGGGGGGACCAACGGTTGTTTGAAAAGAAAAGTTTTTTTAAAAAACCAAAAACATCAACCAAACATTGTTGAAATAACACACATGTGCATTATGCACGGGGTTCACACTAGTTTCAACTTAACACATATGATTTTGACATCTACATAAGATCTTTCATGGAAAAATGGCCCAAATTTGCGAAATTTTGAAAAAGAAAACTCCAAATCACAAATTTTTATGATAAGTTCCAATAAGTAACCAAGAATATAATTTTTTTTCTTCTACATTCATATATATGTAACCATATCTAGTTAAATCATGTTATGAACGATTGGCACTTTAACTACATCATAAAATTGAAAAAAAACTATGTTTGAAAGTTGTTTTAGCCAATATGCATAAGACAACCAACACAAGTGTGGTTACAAGGTTTAGCAAGGGAAAAAAAATTGTATTGCAAGTTTTATTGTTGGAAGAAATTACTTCATAATTTGGCAAGGCCAATTTGGAAATAAAGAAAAAAAACGTTTGTTTTGCCTAAAAACCATTACATATCATTTTCATTGGATTTAGCATTGTCATTTTAGTCTTCATTGTGGCAACAATGACATAAGTGATAAACAAATCCCCATTTGTTTTGACACGTTGAAGGGTGTAAAAAATTGCATTTTCAAAGGTGAATGGACATCACTACCCTTGCTATTACTTACTTGTTGATGGTGTTATATTCAAGGTGGTCAATCTTTGTGCAAATTGTATATAAACTATGAAAGGAAATGGTTGTTGACTCAAATCCTTTGAAGATGGAGATGGAACAAATGAAATACAAAGCTTGCATAATAATTATGGATTGAAGAATGATTTGATAAAACTTGGGCTTTCAATGGGAACAAACATTCACGATGAGAAAAAGGAGAGTTCTACAAATGCGCATGCAACTACATCTTCTAATTGTAAAAACCATTTGCAACTCATTGTATTTTCTATCCTTAGTTGCATTGAACAAGTTACATTAGTTGCAATGAACGTGCATAGCATATATAGTCACAAAATACATATAATTGTGTGCAATTTGTTTGCAACTAACCATCCAACTAATGGTTTGCTTCCATGTAGATCTTGTTGAAGATGGTTGCAATCCACTATGGTGTTTGCATGGATTGATGATCATCCATTTAACATGGATCATAAAAGTTCAATTATAAAGGAACTAAATGGGTCAAAACATGTTTGAAGGAGCCAATTACATTATTTTAAACAAATATTGCAAGTCCTTTTGCCATAAAATAACATTTCCATGCAAATGAGTTTTTTGCATGAAATTTTTTGCAACTTGTTATTAAAAGTGCTTAAATTTTTCACATTGCATCCTTTTTTTTCTTAATCATTGTTGAATGTATGTGAAATTTTGTAAATGTGTAGATTCCTTATAGATTCATTGTTTTGTTTTGAAAATTAGTCACAATTTTAAATGATACAAAAATATGTTCATTATTTTAAAGCTCAATTTTTTGCAATATGAACTAAAAAATTTCTTAATACATCACATACATATACCCCATTTATATGTGATAAAAAAATGCTTGAATTCTTTTAACAATTTGAAAAATACTTTGAATTTTTTAAGTTTAAAAAACCCACTTTACTTTTTTTTGGAGTTTTTGAATGTGGTTATAGGTTTTTAGCATCTAATTTTTTTTACCATCAAAATGTTTTTATTATATGAGTCCATTTCAAAGTCCATTTCAAACATGTCTTTTTTATACAATAGTCGTTCACTTTCAAATGTCTTTAACTAAAACCAAATCCTAAAATTGAATCAAATGGATTTTTAATTTAAGTTTCTTGACATCCATATGAGTCAAAAAGGAACAACTTGCCATGATTACCATGGTTTCAAATGGCAAAACATAAATAGATCTTTGATTTTGAATGGTTATTATTGACATTTGACACCCATTTGGCTCCTTTGAATATGTTGTCACCCAAGTTACAAATATTTCAATTAAATTAATATTAAATTTGAACTTGTGAATTTATAAATGATACTATCACTGCTAGAAAGTGTGATTCTTATGACTACATATGTGACTGCATTTTTAGTCACATATACCATTGGTGATGACTACATGAATACATAGTCCATAAAGCCACATTGTTTCCACCATTAGTTTTTTTCATGACTTTAGTCATAAAGGACATTTGTAACTAATGTCTTCACAACTATTCATATCAAATAGTCATGAAAAGTCAAATAATCAATATTGACCTTTCTATGTTATTGGACTAAATTTTTTTAATGGCAAGCCTAGGTATCCATTGAGATGATCCCATGTGGCCACACATAAGCATCGTTTGAGTTGTTGCTATGTAGCAAACCTTAGGCATCAAATGAAATGTTGCCACATGGCAAGCCTAGACCTATGCACCTATGAACCTAGTACCTAGGCACAACACCTTAGGCTAGGAACTTAGACACCTTGGCAACTAAGTTTTACACCCTAGGCACCTAGGTTAAAAAGTTAACCTCATAGGTAGCATGCCATGGCTATTTAATTTAGGCTAGGTGGTTGAACCCTTCACATCCACATTGAGGGGCTAAGTCCTTAACCATTGCACCACATGTTTTTAATGTGAACAAGTATGTCAACAAATTATCTTAACCCTTTTTTTAACCTATTTAAATAGCTTAATTAAAATATCCTAGCCTAGCTTAAGTTAGGTACTAAAGCTAACATAGGCTACCCATGTTTAATACTAAAGTTAACCTAGCTTATTTAGGTTATACTTAAGCTACACCTAGGCTATGTATGGCTATACGTAAGTATGTAAGCTATATCTAAACTATTATAATTAGGTTATGTAGGCTGAACCTAGGTTATATAGGCTATGCTTAAATTATATTTCTAAGGCTACAAATAGGTTATCTAGGCCTATACCTAGGCTACATTTAGGCTATGCAAGATATGCCTAGGTTATACCTAGGGCTATTAGGTTATATATAGGCTATGTACAATTATATTTAGGTTATACCTAGGGTTATACATAAGTTATATAAGCTATATATAGATTATGTATGGTTATACTTAGGCTATACCTAGGCTATGTAAGTTTTCTAAGGCTATAATTAAGGCTATAATCAAGGTTATACCTAGGATATGTAGAGCTAATACTTAGGTTATGGAGGCTATACCTAGGGCTATAAGTAGGCTATGTAGACAATATATAAGTTATGTATAACTATATTTAGGTTATTTTTAAACTACGTTGGCCTATAGTTTGGCTATACCAAGGGTATGTGAAGTTAATATTTAAGCTATGGGGGTTACACCTAGGGTTATATGTAGGCTATGTAGGCTATATATAACTTATGTATGGGTCCAAGCATGATCAGGGTACCCCCTTTAAGTCTTGGGAATCCACTCCAAGGACTGCCAAATTCATTTTTTTCTTCATTTTTCCCATGATCTGTCTTACATTTCATCCTTTTTTATCATGTCAAATGAAATAATTTTGTTCCAAATCTTATATAGACATTTAAAGTATCTACTATTTTCACTTATGAAAGTGAGAATAGTAAAATTTATCCAATGTGGGCCATGTTTTATCAATGGCCCAAAATTCCCAAAAATTGATTTTTTGAAACTTTTTACATTGCAATTGGGCATTTGGTTCTTGTCACATTCATGCATTTTATACACATTAACACATAAGGTGTTTGTGGTAAAAATCTTGGGCCAAAAAAAATTGTTTAGACATTCCTTATGAATCCTTGAACTTTTTTTTCTCATGAAACAAAGTCCTGGATTTTTTTCAAGGACTTGGTAGGAATCCTTAAACTTGTTCAATCTTGACATTCTATGCATATAATTGTACCTTTATAATGTATCTATCTATGAATAAAATCAAACTTTCAATATGAATGCGTCATTAAGTTTCAACAACATGTTTAAGTGAGGGGTCTAGTGAATATAAAATGAAACAATCCTTTTGGGTACCCCAACCATGCTTTGACCCATATATTTATACTTAGACTATACCTAGGCTATGTAGGGTTATAATTTGGCTATATCTAGGCTATGCAAGGCTATACATAAGGTTATGCCTAGGATGTGTAGGCTATGTTTAGGTTATATGTAGGGTTATACACATAAGCTATATGTAGGCTATGTAGGGCTATACCTAGGCTAGGTAAGTTATGCCTAGGTTATACCTAGGCTAAAACCAAAACTATATTTAAGTTGTGCAAGCTATATAGGCTATACATAGAGTTATACCTTGACTATGTAAGGTTAATCTTGGGTTATATATGTGACATAGAGTTATATTTAGGGTTATATGTGAAAGTTATATGTATGCCTATGTATGGTTATATTGAGGTTATGTAGGTTAAACCTAAACTATGTCTACATTATGTAAGTTATACCTCTAGGTTACATAGGCTATAATTAGGCTATATATGGCTATAAGTTATGTAGGCTATGTAAGCTATGTAGTGCTATACATAGGCTATGATAGCATTATAAATAAGGTATGTAAAATTATACCTAGGTTATACTTAGGCTATATCTAGGCTATGTACATTGTCTAGGCTATATGTACATTATGCCTAATATATTTAGGCTATGATTACTTAGGTAGTATGCCTATATAAACTTTATTGATACAAAATAGTACTTAGGTTATCTAAGTTTTTTCTAGTAGTGTATTTTGCAACTAACATCCATTTATAGACAATATTATTTTGCAACTATTGGAATTGACAATGGTATTATTTTGCTAATTACTTGCAATTCAAATATAAGTATAATGTAAATTGTGACACACATTACATGTTTTCATTCCACAAATAATGAAAAACATTTTGAAAATGATACAACATATGTATTAACATTCATTGTTAAAACAATTTCAAAAATGATCCTTTTGAATGGTATATATATATTTTCCACATTTTTAACATGCCAAGTTATTATTTGTTACAATTGGTCTATGGTTATTTAAATCTAAAAGATCCACGTTGTCTCCATTTGAAAATTAAGTTATATTATGATATGATGCCAAATGTAAAATGTTTGTATCAATGTCAAAATGACTTATTTGCAAAAATATATTTAATGTCCACATCTTAAAACTAAGCAAGAATCTCTTACTAAAGAAGGTGGGTATGGCAACTCAAACTCATCCTCCTTTAAAGAAATAGTGGGTATCAGGTGGCCACCTAATATTCACCATCCCTTAAGCCATTATTCATTGTCCCCTAAAAAGTAAGGAAGTATTAGATGGCCACCCAATATTCATTATTCCCTGTAAAGAAAATGGTATCAAGCAACCACCCAATATTCATCTTCCCCTAAGGACAAGGTGGGTATTGAATGGCCACCCCATATTCATCATCGCCTAAAGTGAATGTGTGTATAAAGCAACCACTTGATACTCATCTTTGCTTTAAAAAAATGTGGGTATTCGTCAACCACTCAATACTCATCTTCCCTTAAAAAGAATGTGGGTATCAAGCAATTGCTTGACATTCACCATCCACTAATGAGAGCAAGAACATTAGATGGTTGTCCAATTAATACATTAAAATCATTGAATGATGAAATTGGGCTCCAACTTGTTCAAGAATTAACTTGAGATGTAGTTGCACATCAACAACCACCCAATGGATACCTTCTTGTTTTCCAAGGTGAACATATAACCATTGCTTTTGGCCAAGGTCAAAATTAAGTGGATGTGTGATGTAACAATCTATTTAAGGCCCCATCCTACATATGCACAATTCAAAAACCAATGAGTATAACTAATTCATCATTCCTGTGAGCAAGACAAAATTACAAGTCAACTTTACTCCTAGCTTAAGGAAAGTAAGATTTGGGACTTATATAAGAAAGATAGACAACTATCAAAAGGCCATCATGGAATTTGGGAGCTTCACCCAAAAATCACAACATGGGGTACCTTTCTCATGCGATAAGGTTGATAACCCTAAGTTTTTCTTCAACTACATGAAACTTGGCACAAGTGACTATGTGAAAAATGTTTTCATCCAAAGGATGTTGGAGTATAATGATGACAAGTATAAAGTCATTGTCCATGTGGACGACCCAAATAACAATCCAAAAGCATTGGTAGGAAATCTTTGCGACACATGAAAATTGACAAATGAAATGAAATTTTCATAAAACGTTGAAGCCGACTCAATGTAGCAAACATTGGAAAGTTGACTAGTGAAAAAATCTCTTCACAATTCAGTGTGGTTGAAAATGAGCTACAATTGAAAGTGAGGACATGGAAAATGGTATAATCACAATCATTACAATGACACAAGTTGAAAGTTTGGCCATGAAAAGGAAGGCAAAGAAAGTTGTCAAGGAAAAGACCAATGAGAAGAAGTGAGAAAAAATAATTAATGACATTGTCATGCAAAAGATCCTAAAAGGGTTTTATGAAGTCAAATGTCAAAATGTTGACCATGCCATGTCTGAGGAACTCAATGATTGTTTTCCATTGGCCACAGAGCCTATTTTGAATGTTGAATTGTTGGTCGAAAAATTTGTGAAAGTATCATTGAGAATACGTTGTTAACCCTTGTATATAAAATAAAAGAATGAAATCAAACACAAGTTTATGAACTAGGTGCAAACGGGATAACATGAACTACACCTACCTACTTTTGGGACTATTGTTGGGAAATTTTTTTTTGAATATTCTTTTAAAAGTCTTAAAAGATTTCTTTCAAAAAAATTACATTTTATGTCAAGGTTTATTTCAAAATATATGTAAATTTCAAAAGTTTTGAAGTTTATTTATAAATTTTTTTAATGTTAAAAAACACATGTTATAGTGCTTAATTAGTGCTTTTAAGAACTATTTATTTATTATATATTTTTCGAATTAATTCACATGTTACAGTGATATATTATGAACCTTACTATATATAAAAAAATTATACTTTCAACACCAAATTAAATTACCACTTTGAAACATGAAAAATTAAACATGTGTTGCACTTATTGTTGCTCATGTTAGTGTGATTGCACCCAACTAACAAAAAACATATAGTGTAAAATGTTAATGTATGCTTGTTTAGCCCATCTATGCAATCCAAACAAGATCTTTCATTACTAAAATTCTTGGTTTTTCAAACAATCCAAATTGATTGATTGATCTTTCTTAACTAATGAACATGTATATTTTGACTAGAGGCTAAGGGCTTGAATGACATGTGTATCTTTTGACCAATCAACTTAATTGAAATGACCTATTTGACTATTTGTCAACTTGGACATCTAATCAAATTGAACAAAACATTGACCACCTTAGTCAAAATGGCCAATGACATTTAATCAAATGGAACATTTAATTAAAGTGGATAGAAACAAATGACACCTCTAATCAAAATGGCCAATGGGGTTTTAATCAAACAAAACATTTAATCAAGATGATTAATGTTATTATAATCAAATGGGGCATCCTACCTACCTACTACCATGTTTTACAACATACATGCCTATCTACCTACCTACCGACTTAAGTAATTTATAGGTATTACCTACTTGCCACCTTATAACCTATAGGTACATAAATTACTTAACCTTCTTCCCACTTGCTTACCTACCTACCTACCTATGTAGGTAACCTTTTATAGGTATTGCCTACTTGCATATCAACCTAGGTAGCCTTTTCTGGGTACTATATACCTACTTACATATCGTAAGTAACCTCCTTTAAGTACTACCTACCTACCACCCTAGGCCTAAAACCTAGCTATTTATAATTACTTAACCTTCCTAATATTTACCAACCTACTTACATACCCACCACCCACCTATTTACCTACCTACTACAACCTACTCACCTACCCACCTACCCACCCACCTATCTATTAATTATTATATGCCTACTTACCTTATTATGCACCCACCTACCTCCTACAACATACCTATCTATGTACCTCATAGCCTTATAGTGGTGTTGAAATAAACATGTGAAATAAAAAACTTGATAAAAGTTGAATGCCTTTTGATCATGTGGTCCATTGGTTAAAGGCTCAGTTTACCATTGGGGAGGGTAAGGGTTCAATCCTAATACTTGTAACCTATGTTCTTGTAACCTATGTACATGCTTGGGGGGTTAAGGTAAGTGGGTTATGTTAAGTAAATTAAGTAGGTTATGCGTATTAGTTAGGTTAAGGTACCACCTACCCACCTACATTTTTACGACCTGCCTACTTTCTTACAATTTATTTTTTATAATTATTTTAGAATTAAATTATAAATCGCTAATCAAATGGTCCACTACTTGCCAATCAAAAAGACTAATCAAATGGTCATTACTTTGCTAATAAAAAAAACCAGTTTAATCACATCAGACATGTTAAAATCAACTTGTCCAATATGACAAGGGGATCTTTTTGACCCCTATCCAAATCTAGTTTTTTTTTTACCATAATTCTTGATTTGAAAAACCAAAGATTCTAATAGTGTTTTCCACTAAGCCAATGAGATGGGAAGAAATATTAGGATGCATGTTCTTCGTTCGTGGTGGTTAGCATACAACAATTGATCTGCAAGTGTTACTTTCACAAATGAATATATTGAATGTCTTTTCCCAAGTCTTGATTTTTAAATTTCATTTTCATTAATTGGCTTTTGGCGCATGCAAGAAATACTTACTCTAGACAAAGTGCATCCAAAGTTCCAAGATCGATTTTCAAACTTTTAGTTGATTGTTGTCCGGCATCCTAAGTGTGTGAGGATGCAAAAGCTTTCAACGACACTAAGTAATCCAATTCATATAGATGTAAAAGTGTCTCCCAACTTATCGAAAGAACCTCACCCATGCACGAAGAATTTGGATAGAACTTGGTCATTTGATACAAAATTAATCATGAATAGGACAAGTGAGGCTTTCAAGGTAATGATTGTGGTATTGAACATCCACAAGCCTTGTTCATTTGATGATGGGATTCCAAAATCTAACTTTTGATTATGTTAAACAAAAATTTAAAAGATCCCTCCCAATCAGTTTTGGGAAGGGATCAACATAATTATGTTATTCAACAAATGAATTCACCATGAAAGGAGAGAAATGGGAAACATTTTTTGTAAGGAATCCATGCAAAGGGATGAATATAAGGTTTATAGGCAAGAGGTTTGTCTTGAGGCATTACGGTCTTTTCTTGAGCCTCTAGTAGGGGATCACGTGTTAAATTTGTGAATATTTATGGTGGGGGTGCTTTCGCATTCCTAGGATTGGTGAATTTTCCCATGGGGCCATTGTTCTTTATTTATTGACATTGTGGCCTCTTATATCACAAGGTGGTTTTGAATTTTAATTTCCAAATTTGGAACTCTGCAAGGATGGATCTCAAAAGTTTTTGAGCCATTATCTTTTGGTTTAACATTAAAAGATGAGGAGGCTACATCCATATGCCTGATAATGCTCTAGATCTTTAACATGGTATCTTTGGATGATTATGAAGTTGATACCAATGGTGGTGATGGAGATGAAGAAGATGATGAAGATGAAGACAAAGGTGAAGGTGAAAAAGGAGATGACAAGGAAGAAGATGACACTTCAAGTCAAATAGATCGGATGAATTGGAACCCAATTTCCATTCCTTGGAATGGTGTGGGATTTGACTATATATTATCCAATTGCATTTTGTTATGTTAACATCTTTTTTTTTGGTAGGGTTATTCCTTTGTGTCCATTTGCATATATTACACACCTAGCCAAAAAATTTCCTTCACATCCTTCTACACCCAAAAAATTATCCATTTTCAACGTGAATGGTATCATATGTTACTTTTCACAAAATGTTATTTTGCAAAGGTGCCATCATGTGAAGGGGAGAAATATTGACGTCAACAAAATGGGAGCAAGAGTTGGAGTGCAACATTTTCTTTCTCAAGCATTCAAAAGACATTATATTGTAATTTGGTCTTGTATATTGCAGGAAGATGTCATGGAAATTCTTCGTATGTTAAGCCACAAGTATTTGTTGATCAATTTGTTTTCATTTCCAAGGTTGTGAACAATGCTCCATGATGTTAGTTCAACTCAAAGTAGGAACATATCACTACCTTAAGGATTTGAAACGTGTGTATTTTGCTTGTCAAGGACTTTCCTATGGGAAAAAAAACCAAACATTACTCATTGATGATGAATCAAACAAGGCCCTTCAAAAATTTCATTGTAGTGGTCTTTTCATTGAGTCCTTTAAAGGACAAGAGTTGTTGAGGAGTAAGGTCTAATGGTTGGATCTTACATCTTGTTTGTGGCCAACGTTGATTGGATTACCATTGGCAAGTGCGATTCAAATCCACTATGAAGTCATTGTCAAATATTTGAAGCCAAATTTGAGTTCCTTTTGACCAAATTATTCTTGGTTCATGCAATTTATGTAAAGTGATAATGGGGGTGGTAGAATTATTCCATTTCCTTTAGGTATGCACTTTGAACCTTAACACCTTGAAAACCATTAATTGATGTGTTTTGATGGTTTAATTATGTATGTTTAATTATAATATTCAATCATTGCGTTTTTTTGGTAGTTGGTTTGGATTATTATTTGTAGACCACAAGAAAATGTTTATAGTTATGAAAGGTAGAAAACAATGTTGTTCAATCGAATTTTTGTTTTGAGACAATGTTAATGTAGTTGCCTATCTAACTATTGGGAAATGATGGATGCTTTAAAAGTATGTTAACAATCTATGAAAATTTCAGTATTAGATTTTGCAAAATTACAAATTCAAAATTTATAGTTTCAATTCAGATGACACAAACGTTTGGCAAAAACTTGATGGATGTACACAAATTTTATTTATTTGGATTAATGATTTTTCGCCTATTCATTTTAATTTTTTACATTAAAAAAATAAAATTAACATTCTCACTCTTCAAAAAGGTTGTCATCCACTTGGTGGCCATTAGATTATCATTCAACAATAATAACCACGAGTTTTTACATGATTATTATTTTTTTTCTCCTTAACATTAACCATAAAAATATATATGACATAAACCTTTATGTTTAAATTATGGCTTAAGTTGCATCCATTCAAATCCTTCACATTGGATGTGCCTTTGTTTTTCAATGCTTACAAAAAATAAGCGGTCCATATTTAAACAACTAGTTCAAATGATCCAAGTTGTTAACTAAATTGGGCCATTTGTTTTGTCAAATTTATGAAAATAGAGTTAGTAAAAATGAAATTGAATTCCTATAAAATATTCCACACTATTGTAACAATAGATTTGCACTTCACATGCATACATTCAATATTTATGCCTTGGTTATCAACACACTTAACACTGCCATTCATTAAAACACCATATTCATGGTTATTTCATATAACCAAAATGTGCATTTCATAATACATTGTAAAAAACTCCAAAAAAATATTATAATTCATTTCATCATATTATGATACTACAAAAAAATTCACACAATGATATGAACATATAATTCATTGTAGAAGTTTATGCTTATTTGCATTACTGAAAACATGAATCAAAATTATAGCAGAATCCCATGTTTTGTAGAAATGAAAATGAAAATAACAAATAAAATATGTGATATATCAAAACAAAATTTGTGGTTTTCTACTACAAGTACCTACAACCCCTCTTATTCTTCCCAAAATTGCGTGTCTAAGAATGTTTTTTTTTCTTAGAACCTCCTTTTTTGGGCAGTCCCAAGTCTCCTCATCATGATTCAAAACCAAAAAAAATCAAACTAACAAAGTTCCCTAATCAGTTCCTATCCTAAATGCTTGTTCATCCAAAATCATGTAATCATCCAACCCCTTTAACATTACCCCCTTTGTACTTTGGATTCCATTTTTGAAATCCTTGGAAAATGATAGAAAATGGAATGAATGTATTCTACAACTATCTAAACATTTATCTCCTCTACAATAGTCTCTATAATTTCAACCTATACAACAACTAGTGGTTCTGGACCCACTTTCGACTTTGCAATTCTGACCTATATCTCCATTTCTACAGTTTTGACCTCCTTTTCCACCAACTCAAATTGTGGTTTTATTTCCAAGGGCTATATGTTAAATACCTCTTCTTCTATTGGTAAAATAATGTCCACTTGTCCTTGTTCCTAAGTTCTCTGTGGTTTTTATTCTTCTTGACCCACTCCTCTAAAGTCCTATGGTTTCTCTATCTATACCTTCGCTTCTTGAGCTATTCCACTTATGAAGTCCTATGGTTCCTTAGTCTACACTTCCTCCTCCTAAATTGTTCCACTAGGACCTACTTTAGTCTCCTCATCCCGACCCGATACTTATGTATTTGTTGGATTACCACGGATAAAATTTGGAATTTGTTTTATAAGCTTCCAACTTGTACTTCATAATTCTTTCATCAACTTTATGTTGAACTAGATTCTTCTCCAACTCTTTTATAAAATATTCCTTTGCAACCTCCCACCATTCCTCATATTCTACTTCAGAATCTTTCATCTTGTTTTTCGTCTTCATCAAGGTATAATACTATAGCGTCTATTCATAATCCTTTTGTATTTTATTGATACTAGCTGGGTTCAAACTCTTCCTTTGTTCTTGTGCCATCTCCAACTATGCTTACAAGTATAATAAATTCATCTAATACTCTTTTTCTTCTAGCAACTTTTCTTTCTCTGCTTTTGTTATTTTTCTTCTAAACTCTTCAAATTGTAGTAGAGATACATTCTTCATATTCACCAATTCCAAATCTATCAAAACATTTTCCTCCTTCTTTTCCTTAGTAAATGCTTTCACCTAACTACCCAAAGCTTCCTATTGTTGGTTATGAAAAAACAATGCCTTTGTCCACTTCCTCTCCGTGGTTTCCCAAATTTTTTACTTTTGCTTTAAATCTTACTCTTCCTATGATTTCAACCATGTTGTGCTACCCTTGAACTCCTCATTTTCATCATGTAGTTTCTTAAAGAGCACTTTAATCTTCTCCTTGGTCTCTACCCTATTCTTCCTTTAGATTTCCACATTATGCTTATACCCCTTCTAGAAGTCTTTTGCCTTATTCAATTCTTCTTGTAGTACTACCTTTTCCCTTGTAGCCAATTTGTTTTTTAAACTATTCGCTTTTAGAGTTAAATTCCCCATATTCAAACGCACAATTACCATGGTCTAAAATAATTCAACTACCTTATCTTCTTACATTATTTTTGTAGCTACCTCCTCCATAGACTTCGATGTACTTGTCTATGTCATAGGATCTTTAGATCCTTTTGCAGATGATCTCATCTCCTGCACCAATCTGCTTGCCATATCAAATTCAAATGGGAATCCCTCTACATATTATGGTATACTAATTGGTACCTGTAGTTTTGATGGTCTAAACACTTCAAAAGAAGATTATGGTTCCACTCCCTTCATTTGTAGTCCAATGGCCTATAAACCTTCTTGTGTATGTTATTGTTGTTATGGCAAATGTTGAAGTAAAATTTGAAAATGTTGTGGACTTGAAGTGGTTTCCATCTAATCTTCATATACACCTTCATGAAAGTGTAGATGTTTTTCACCCTTTGGAAACCTTATGTCATGTTCCTTCTTAACTTCCTAGCTTTGTTCCCTCAGTTGGTTTTTTTGTGGAAATGTCATTTATAGTACCTCCTACCTCTGCTCCTTCAACTATTTTTCTTGTGGAATTGTCATTTGTGGTACTTCTGTAGTCTGTCTTATTGCCTACTTAATTATTAACACTACCCTTACCACTGTTGGCATTGCAGATGGTTCCACATTGCCCCTCATCATTTTTTGTGCCCTTACATATGTGTTATTTTGTTCCTTCTTCACTCCTAAGCCCGAGTCTCTTCCTTTTTCAACTTTGTTGTTCTTCTTAAAAACACTTATTGGAAAGTTTGTTACAATTTTGTTTCTGTTTTCCAGTGTTGTTTACATCTTTTCCCTAGTTTTTTTAACCTTGGCTAGTGGTTTTTTGTGGATTGTCCTTTTGATGCACAAACAAATACTAAAAGATTTTTGCCAATACCAAAGCAGATTGACAAGTATCTTTCTTATCCCCTTTATTCTCCTTAACATACTTATACCACCGATCCAACTCACTACACAAACTATCAAATATAATTTGTGCCCAATCTACTTTCTACCTTTTTTTTGTTTTCACCAATGTAATAACATTCTTGTTGCTAAAATACTATACCTTCTTCCTTTGATAAATGACAAATATAATGGCAAGATATTTGACAAAGTATGGTAGGCCCAGATTCTTTGCATTCCATTGATTTGTAAAAGAATTTACAAGTGTAAGTCTACAACTCTGTAATGCCTAAACTGCTAGTGACTTACTAACCTGCCATTTCAATTCTTCTACATACCTTTCCACACACACTCCAAATACATCTATAATCAGTTGTTTACTAATAATATACACCTTACCTTTATGCCCAAAGTAGATATCTACGCCCTTGATAAAAAATGTGTTCAAAAATTCCAACATTACATTGGGCATCAGTGCTTGCCAATCCATTAGAAGCAAAAGAACAAGCCCTACTTTAGAAGCTTAATCTTCTTCCTAAACAATATCTTTCCAACTCTCCATCCATTCAACATGTTTATCATAATTTTGTTTTGTCTATGTCCACATGAATTAGTCAAGATCTCAAATTTTAATACCTTTTTTCAAAAGTGTAGCTCTATCCAGGATTACATGTTTTTTCTTTGTTACAACTTATGATTTGAGCGTCTCCATCTCCATCACCATCACTCTTCATTGTGTTTTTGCCATCATCTGCACCTTTGTGGATTGTTGTACTTTTGCCTCAACAACATTCTCCTCCCTTGTGTCCGTTTGCGCTATTTGTGCTTCCACAAAGTGTTGTTCCATAGCTTCATCTTCCTTCGATTCTTCAATGAACATTGGATCAATTAATGTAGCTTTTGGTCTTGTTACTCTCTTGCACACCTTCTTTTGGTTTTGCGCAAAAATTCAATTGTAGATGTTTAATTACATATATATCATGAATTATTGTTTGTGCAAATTACATCTTTTCATTATACGTTTTTCCTTCTGCACATTTTGAAGATGATGATGAATGCAACAGCGACCTTACAACCAATGGTTGAATATTCAACACGCCTTCTTTCTCTATTTTTTTACTTATGTTCTTTTCAAAAATTATGCTTCCTCCTCTTGCCTTGGTCTGTGCTCACTCCCACTACTAGAATTATAAGTTTTTCAAACCAAGTTTTCTGGTAAAAAAAACCCCAAAGTGATAGGCGTCAAAAAAGCCCTTTAGTTTTTTAGGACAAATTGATTTTACCAAGTCCAATATGACTAGGATGGTTTTTTGGACCAATCGTAGGGTGGTGTTTTTTACTAGAGTTTTTGATCAGTACCTTTTGACCAATGATCAAATGTTACTATTAAAATATAACCAATAATTTTTTATTTATTAATCATTTACGATGTGGCATCATTTGATGTTAACATGTGGCACCATATGAACATTGCCACATGGTAACATTATGTATTGCCATGCTACAACACTATGTTTTGCCACATGGCAACATTTGTATGGTGTCACATGTCAACACATTGTTATGTGTTAAAATGGTAGGTTGGTAGGTGCCACCTATGCCCTCCTTACACCATATGTACACATATGCACCACCTTGTATACAAATTCATGTACACAAGTTGCCCAAGTTTGGACCAAAAACCTCATGGAGGTATCCAAATGCCTTAGCCACCAAGTCACACAACTCTTTGTTAGTAAAACTTGTGCAACATTTTGTTTTATCTTGTTAACTATGAAACAACTTAGAAATCCCAACTTTGGCATTTTTTAAAATTAAATTTTTTGTTCAAATGAAGCAAATAAAGGCATAATCTTGTAGTTTATTCAAAGACCTAATCAATAAAATAAATGTATTTTGCAAATGTTCAAATGAGTTGTAAGAAAATATTTCTGAAATAGCAAATTGATGACAAATTTTACAACTTGTTAAAAATTGATTCTTCCATTTCAACTTCATTCATTAAACTAGGTAGGGTACATGTCATAGGGAGGTTGGGTAGGTAAATAGGAAGGTAGGAGAGGTAGGTAGGTTGTAAGGCAAGAGGGAGGTGGGAGTTAAAAGGTAGGTAGATAACATTTATAATACAATTGTAACTAGGTAGGTTGAAGGTACATAAACTTAGGTAGGTTGTACAATGTTAAACAAGTAGGTAGATAACTTGTAAGGCCATGGTAGATGGGGAGGTAGGAGGTAGGTTATAGGTAGGCTCTGGATTCCCTTGATGTGAATGTGACTATGGTAATTCATCCAACACATTCACATGTGCTTCTTCATACTCAGATGATCGTAGGTAACTTTCTTTAGTCTCCTCAACCACATCGATATTAATGTTTTCTTCCACCTTCCAATTTTCCACTAGTTTATAATAATTTGGAGATGCAAATTGATACATAAACCTAGGTTATATACCTCTTATAACATCCTTTCCTCGGCTAGTCACTAACTTTGGACTTGAAATTTCTTGCGGTTGATTAAGTACTACAAAAGTCCCTACTCTATTTTGATCTCTTCGACTTTAAACCACATATTATGGTTGAGAAATATATTGCACCCATGCATTTGGGTGAGTAGTTGACTACATTTCTCTCCATGAAGATCGTCATCTATAATTGTGCCTTATTTGAAAACCCCTAATCCATACTTCACACCATACCACCTATTGTGGTAGAAACGACTTGTGCCCTGTAGGCCTTTCCTTTGTTATCAAAACTTGCCTATCTAACATCAGATTTCGATATGGGGTTTCTATAATCCTTACATATTCTTATCCATTTTCAAGATTGTCTTTTGTTTGTTTTGCAATGACTTGATAATATGCCTCCAAGTCCAATTGTTGTTGTAAACTCCGAGTCACCATTCAATTCATTTTGTTTCACAATTATTCATTTTCAAAATCTGTAGATTGCTTTACAGTCCTTACAACATCAACCGCTTATACCTATGATATTTTCTAACATATCCCTCTAATTTTTCAATTAAAAAACAAAACTACTCATTTGAATATCCTCCTCTACAGTACAACAACAAAATTTGTAGAAAACCTTATCATTATTGTAAAAGAAAAAAAAAAACATTTCCCGACAAGATGGTCACCAAATGGTAAAAGTGAAATTTAATTCTTGCATAATTATTCCACATTATTGTAACAATAGATTTGCACTTAACATGCATACATTTAGTATTTATGCTTTGATTTTTAACACATTTAACATTACCATTCATTAAAACACCAAATTCTTGGTTATTTCATATAACTAAAATTTGTACTTCATAATGCATTGTAAAAAACTCTAGAAACAAGATTATAATTCATTCCATCATATTTTGATACTACAAAAAAGATTACACAACAATATGAACATAGAATTCATTGTATATGTATTTATTTGTATAATTGAAAACACGAATCAAAATTACAGTAGGATCCCATGTTTTGTTGAAATGAACATCAAGACAACAACTAAATATGTGGTATATCAAAACACAATTTGTGGTTTTCTACAAGTACCTATAGCTCCTCTTATTCTTCCCAAAATTGTGTGTTTAAGAATGTCTTTCTTTTTCAAAACCTCCCCCTTTGGGCAGTCCCAAGTCTCCTCATCTTGATTCAAAACTAACAAGAATTCAAAATTAAAACTAACAAAATTCCATGATCAGTCCTTATCCTAAATGCTTGTTCATCCAAAATCATGTAATCTTCCAACCCCCTTAACAAGAGTAAATTATTTGGTGATTTTTTTGAAACATGTCCATGTTAGTCATCAAACCAATTAGGTTTTTGGAAATTTGACTTTCGAATTCATTTCATATTGAAATTATATGAATATTTCCCTTCCAATCATGAGACCTTTGACCTTTCTTTATGCACCACATATCTAGGGGCACCATTGTGATGCACATGGTTGATGCATTCATTTATTTGATCAGGGGAGGTTTTCTGATTTCAACTTGCAACAAACATAACATTTTCCCCCGACTTTAAAAATTCTTTCACCAAAGGACATATAGGTTTTCATTGAACATTTGTGTGCCCAAAAATCCCAATCTATCTAGCTACTTAGTATCCCTACTAGCAATTCATTTTTGGAACTTGTCCATTTTAGTAAAAGCCAATTTTCATTGCTAAAAGAGTTCACTACCATTTTTTCTTTTTTTAAAAATCTATGTTTCCAATTCCAGTACCTTCATTTTTTATGTTCTCTTTTTGTTTGTTGCCATCTTTTTGTCTTTCTTTGCATACTCTCTTACAATTTTCTTGCATTCATGTTGCTTTCAACAAAACTAAACAAAATGAATGATGCAAGAAAAAAGGAAATGACAAAATTGAAAAGAGAGGCTACACTTTTATAAGTAGTAAGAAATGTGAAATCTTTTAATGAATAGTCATTAGATTCCAAAAAGTTGTATCAAAATGTGGCATCATTTCTTGGATATTGATTCCAAAATTTGATTGAATAGGCTCCTCAAATACTAATTTGATGAATAAGCATTGAGGACAATTGAACATTGGATTCCTAATTTGCAAATAATTAGCTTACACCCCACTAAATATTTCTTGATTGGAATCCATGCAATGGATTCCCTTGAAAGTTTATTAGAAAAATTCCCATCACTAGATTCCATGGGATATCCATCATATTTTGGAAATTGGCCAAAATTGGAAACTAATTTTAAGGACATGGAATCAATAATTGATTTTAAAACTTTAAAAATTGATAATTGTTTTTAATTATTTGGAATTAATAGTTAGTTCCAACTTTCCTTGGAATCGATAATTGATTCCAAATTTTATTACAATATGGCTTGGTGGAGTTTGTTGTATTTCAACAACATTTTGTGGTGTTAAAATTTTGATATGATTGCCAAAGTCAATAAAATTTTCTTATACTGCAAAGTTGGATTTTTTTTAATGAAGTCCCAATTATCCCACCCTCTTCCCCCTTATATTTGAGCTTTCAATCCTTTGAAATCTAAATCTAAAAACCTTCAACTTGTTGATGTTGACCAAACTGTTATTCTTTGAACTTTTTTGTGTGTGTTTTCCTTGGTTTTGGAACCATAAAACACAATCCCCCATGGAAAAAAAAATCTTGTAATTTTGTCGTGCCCATAAAACATGATTCCATTACTGTTTTCCTATAGTTTCAATAATCTATTTGTCAAAATTCTAACTTGGAAAACTCATCGGAAGTTTGTGGGTTGGTGGTGGGCAGTAAGTATTTTGTGGGCATCAATGGGTGAAGCATATAAACCAATTGGAAAAGCGTATGACTTGTGGTAACCTTGAAAAATGTCTCGTTAGCAGTAAGGACTATATGCAAATGTTCATGCTAATTATTTTTTTCATTGATTAATTTTGTCAATAGAAGTATAATCACCTTGTTGGTTGATTTTTTGGCCATTGCCCCATAGATAATAAGTGGTGGAATTGGTGTGTTTCATCAATAAATGAATAGTGATAATTTCAATTACTTCATTTGTAAAATGCACACTTTGATCATTGACCAATGTGAGTGGGCATCCAAATCTTGTAACAATGAATTCATAAATGAATTTTGCTAAAACTATTGTTATATCAATTCAAAGGGTTTTAATTTTCACCCATTTGGTAGCATAATTGATAACTACCAAATTGTATTTATTCCCAATATACCTACCAATAGGCTTGATGTGGCCAATAAAATCCAAGCCCCACTTCATGAAAGGTTTTGTTGGCAAAAGTGGTAACTAATGTGGCAATGTTAATAATTACCAAGTTTTCAAGATGTTAGCGATCATCACAAGACTAACAATATTATATAACACCATGCTACATTGATTTTCTTGTAACCAAATAGGTTGCATGAAAAATAAAAGGGTGTCTAAAGTATGATCTAAGACTTTTACAATTTTGGTAAATTTTGGCAATATGGAAAGAACATTAACAATTGAATGATATTGAAACGAAAAAGGAGGGACCCAGTGAAATGGAGAGGACACAACACTAACCAAACCTCTCCCGACGTTGCCGCGCTCTGACAGAGTGCGCACAATACAATTCTACAATTATGCAGCATACAATTCAAATGAAAATGGATCTCAAAGACAAAATGCCTCAATTCTCATTACACACAATGTTTCATACAGAACTCACTCTTCTGCCTCCTCACCATTGCTATCTCAATTGCCTGCTCCTAAACTCTCATTCAGCTCTTCCAGATCCAGGAGCCGGAAATCTCTCAGGTCACAAATCGCAGCGGAAAAAAAAGAGCGACCCCCCACTAGCCTTCCCTAAACTCCTGGTTCTTCTACCAAAACTCGGTGTTCTCCTCCACTGATCATCCTCCCTTTCTGTATCCCTGGCACCAGCTTCTCCTGCAAGCTTCCTCCTCCTTGCTTTCTTCACCAATGGCTTTCCTCCATACCTAATCAATGTGGAGCCGCTCCCCTTCATCAAACACGCCGCCATCTTCCTATCCTCACACCCCACACAGACAGACCACCTTCTCCCATGCACTCCATGCATATCCAGTTTCCCTCTCAAACTAATGAAGAGGAAATCCGCCGCCACTCATCAATGGAGGCGGCCAGATTACCCA
>Ga0116227_10007560_pt1 | contig 21094 bp, 8 predicted proteins | sample S1TSphgellanicum_FD_89693 | JGI IMG/M metagenome (GOLD analysis project Ga0116227, IMG submission 89693) | Host-associated microbial communities from peat moss isolated from Minnesota, USA - S1T2_Fb - Sphagnum magellanicum MG | ecosystem: Host-associated > Plants > Peat moss > Unclassified...
GGCCAATTGGAGTTGAATTTGTCTGCATGGAAATGCAGAACTAGTAGACAAAGTGCAGGCAGACACTTGCACACTCAAGGAGTCGTCAGCAATAGCTGAGAGATGTGTCACCAAGCCCGCAAAACAGGATGAGCAGCAGCAGCAGCAGCAAACAAATTAACACTGAATTGGGGAGAATCGATCTGACCCACTGTTGTTGTTGTTGATATTCAAACTACTACTGGGGGGACTAGTAGTGTGTCTCTGTGGCCTCATGCTGCTGCTCAGAGTCTCCAGGGTATGTCCATAGCGAACCTTACAAGTGGAAAGAGAGTAGTCACAGCTCCTCTATTCATGGACCCCTCCCACTCTCCCTTCCCCCTTTTCCTTCCCTTCACCCACACTAGTCAAGTTGATGATAAAGTACTTCAGAATGGGCCCTCAATCGTCAATTCTGCCGGAAAAGCCTTCACCCGCTGAACCTGGTAGAGTGAGAGCCAAGTAAGAAGGCGAGTCCAGGGAGGGTGTGCTAAGCAGAATAGGCAGTTGATGGCCGATTCTGCCAGGTGCATACACTCTCCCTGGGTGACTTAGCCTTTGGCACTAGGTCTCACCCACATGGATGTCGAGTTGCTGGGCTGGGCAGGGCAGGGCAGACAGAAAAATCAACACTCCCTCCTCCTCGAAGATGACAGAGGGACACAAATAAATTTCTATCTGCCTAGCCCCAGCATGGCTCAACATCTGGGTGGGAGTTAGTGCTGACCCTGGGTGAGCGAGGGCGATATAGTAGTAGTACTTGGTGGAATTGCCAGTTGATGACCCCATTCACTACCCTCAAAAGCTAGGGTCCGGAAACACCTGTAGAATGAGCACTTGTTGCAAAATGAGCAGCAAGTGTCAATTTGGCGTCACAATTAAGCTCTGCAGGCTAGCTGGAAAAGAGCCTCCCCTCTGCTTCTTACATAATGTTCCTATATCATAATGAGTGAGCATCAGCTCCATCAACAAGTATTGGTTAAGGGTATAGTACTAGATTGCATAGTATGTACAACCAACTCACTCACACTGGAGGAGGAGGAGGAGGTGGTGGTGGTGGTGATGATCATATTGTTATGTATGTAAAAAAATACTATGAGTATGTATATGCTTTTGCTTTTAGCAAACCCTAATTACATGACACCAAGCACAATGATGGTGGTGGTAGCCAATAGATAGTACAGATGGTAAAGTGTTGTGATGCCGAGGAGGTAAAAGGTGAAAACCAGTGTTGGGCGAGTATTGGATTGTAACAATGAGACCATGAGCCTGGTCTAAGAATCTTGCATGAGAGAGAGAGAGAGAGAGAGGGAGAGAGAGAGAGAGAGATTCTGCTAACAGCCAGGTCCTGGTAGGTAGAGAAATTTTCAGATGAAATAGCAGGCTGGTATGGATACCTTAACTATTTCTCCTATACACTTAACTGCTAGCGATATTTGCGGTTTTTTGAAATTTGAGATTACAAGTCAATACCAATATATTGGTCTAGTAAAAGACTAGTAAAATATTTTTGCTACAAATATGACTACCAATGTTTTTATTTTACTTTCATTGAGATGATGACATTTGAAGAAAAATTATTATGAAAAAAATTAAATAATTGAAAAAAAAAACCACTACTTAGATGTCAAAGAAAAAGAAATAAAAATTCTTGAGTTTTGGTCTCAATTTTAAAAAATGTACTGAAAACAATTCAATAATATTGGAAAGGTCATCAAAACAAACGTGAGCCATCTTCCAACAAGCTTTTCAGTTTCAAATAAAAAGTATAAAAAGTAACTCTCGAGGCATCCCATTCCACTTGGCCAATGAATAGCCGGGAGCCATAAAGAAATATGAAATACTAATCCTGTGTATATGTGTGTGTGTGTGTGTGTGTGTGTGTGTACATTTTAAAGAATGAAAGGAAGCCCCCAAAAATGCATACTTGGAGGGATGAGATCAACATAGTGGAATGAAGTGGCACATTCCTCAGGAGGAGGCTCCAGAAGTGTGGGTCAGTTTCTCCTTTCCAAAAAAGCAAAGCTTTGCTTAATAGACATGAGGACTTTTTGTGCATCACATCCCAGTGGATGCAAGTGGGCTATGAGGAGGAGAGTCAGGTAGGACTTATCATATTTTGTGTCCCCTGCAAAATAGAAAATGTTTCTCTCTCTTATGCACTTAGTTGTCAGAGCCCCCTCCCCACTTCCCCCATCTGGCCCCATCTGCAGTTGTCTAATAAGTCCAAGCTCAAAGAGCTTAACTTCAGGTTTTGCCATCACCAGAGTCCCATCTACTGAGTTCCAAACTTTTTGGCCTTGAATCCAGGTTGGGAAAGGAAAACAAAAAGGGAGGGAGGGAGGGAGGGAGAGAGGGAAGAAGGGGCCACTGGATCATGTAATAGCTCTGCCCCCTCCCTCCCTCCCCACCCTTCCCTTATGGCAAGGTCAAAGTTCAAAGTAGCAACAGTTTAATAAAAAACAGGAGGAAATGTTGTGCCATGAAGTTCCAAAACAAAAATGAACTCCCTGGTCATAGTAACACCTGGTGAATGTTCCTCAAAATGTGAGACCAAATGAACTTGACTCTCTCTCTCTCTCTCTCTCTCTCTCCCCTGACAGGCAGACAGAGCCCCACCAAAATGAAAGAGGTAACTAACTCATCATCATCATCCTCTAGTAACCACACTCAAACTCAAGGTCTTATATCTTCTTCACACAGTGCTTGGGTGAACCAGCAGCAGCACTAACTTACATGTGTGCGTGTGTATGGTGGAAACTTAAGTTTTTGTTGCTTCTAAACATGAGGTCTAAATCTCCTACACAATCAAAATCAGGCTCTGGCCCAGATGTTCAAAATTAAGATTTCTGGGATTAAATGCAGTCACCTAAGAGCTGCTCAAGTTTTCTGAGTGTAAAATTAGGTCAATGTATATATATATCAAGCAAAATCTGACATAAGACCTTGGGGACCATGGAAGGTACTATAGCTGGCCTGTTATAGTACCACTTTCCAGTTTGTTTCTTTTGCATTTCTTAACATATAAGAAGAGTATATGTTTAGACCTTTTCAAGATTCATGATTCACATCATGAATCCTCACTATTACAAAATGTGGGTGCATGTCATTAGTCTCTGTTCACTAAACTGATGAATTCACTCAAAATTTAGTGAAATCACTTTATATAGAAGGACATCTTTTGTTTTCAGAGCTGAAAGGATCAAAATATAGACCATTCTCTTAGACATATTATCAAGAGGACTCACTCAAGAAGATTTAGGTACCATTTGTAGCTGCTGGTCTACCATGGCCTTCTTTTAGTATCTCAGGAGCAACTAGAGCCATGGCCACTCCTTGAAGGTGAACAAGAAGCCTTTTCAAACAGGGTCAAACAAGCTACCATGCAAAGAAATTGCAGATTACATACTTGAAATTCCCTCACACATAACAAATGAGACAATGCATTGAATTGGGTATGCATCTTCATCCCTCCATGCACATTTATGGCCCATTTAACATTTAACAATGTTGCAAATAATATGCGACATTTTTCCATTAGTTTTTACCATGATGTTGTTCCCATATTTTTCCTTAATCCCAAATTAGTCATAGTAAAATGAGTAAGGGGACCTTGTGGTTGAAATTTGGTAAAGAATTTCATCCATCTGAGTAATATGGATTGTAGTTGAAATCTATTTCATAATTTGTAATAACCCATTTTGGACTAAAACATGTTGGTACTTCTTTCTTCTTTTTTTGGTCTAGTTGCTAATCACATGCTATGATTGAAGATTGAACATCACTACTTCTACAATTGTGGGTTTCAATATGAATTGCTTTGGTGCGAGTTGGGATACACAAATTATTATGATGAGCATATAAAATTGTCTCATCCATTTCATGTTTTCCAATATGATCTAGTACATTTTATTTTTATAGCAAGATTGGGGTGGAGGTGCTTGCATTGGGTGTGAGTTTGCTTGCTCGGTTAACTTAGATGACTATATGAGTGTTTTCATCAGGGCTTGTCAGCATGAACAAGAACTTGGAGGGCACAAATCTTGAAGTTGTCACAACTCAAATTGTTAGACTAGGTCTATATAGGTATACTAAAAGTAGGTCACATGTGTGATCATCAATTTCACACCAAAGTAAAAGGACCCTGAGGGCTTCTTCACTTGTAGAGAAAAATCCAAATCTCAAGAGCTCCAAGAAAGCCCTTTTAATTCATTTAGTTCAAAATTCCCAAATCCCTAGTATTTCACACAGTTGATTCATATCACAAGTGGAACCAAGCAAACCCAAAGTGGAACAAGCAAACCCAAAGTGGAACCAAGCGAACCCAAAGTGGAACCGACCGAACCCAAAGTGGTACCAGCAGATGACCGCATGTCCCACCTAGGAAACACCCTAAAAAAGTCATCTGTTCCCAACCTGTTTTGGGAACTTACCTACAGGCCATGTTGGTGTGCTGCCCATCAGCCATGGTGCACATGCATGGAGTCAGAAAGGGTAACATCATTTGGCCTTTGGGGCATTCTATATCATTTGGGAGGTTTGTTTTGTGATATGCTCTCTTTGTGAAACAAATGGGTGTTTAGCCTAACAATGTCAAAATGAAAATCTTTTACCAAATGACAAGACACATTTTCTGAATAGGGTTAGCCCTTTGGATATCCGATAGGTAATGTTGTTGGCAATCTGGGCATTGGCCAATCAAAAAAAGTCACAATAAATTCTCTCTCAGAATTTTTCTCCATATTACAATTGAGCAAATGTATGTCATGTGCTATGGCTAGGACCTTTACACATCCATTTGCAATCTATCATATCTTTTTGGGATTGGATGTTTGGTTTGTATAGTTGAAATTTTCATCCAACAAACGAAAAATTATTTGAATCAAACAAAAAACTAACCATCCCATGAATTTTCAAGCATGAAGAATTTGGATGTCATCATTGAATTGTCAACTTTTTGTATTTCAAATACTAGTTGGTTATAATGTGAATCCTTTTAAGGCAAATTTCAAACTAAGGTATTTAACATCAACATTTTGGTAAAATCCAATGTGCTTGTGATAGTGAGCTTTTACACATGTATATGAATAATGACACCAACTAAAGTTAATGAAACTAAAAATATCTTATTTTAAAAAGTGAATGGAAGCTTTGAATATTGCCCCTTTTGGGAGGTGTATATTACAAGAGAGATCTAGGAGAAGCCTTACTTTGACTAGTTTAATACTTCATTTTCTCATATTACAAAAATGACTATTTAAATATTTCTATGATATGATGTAATGATTTGAAATAGGTCATGGTTTCTTTGGGTGGTGTGCATGATATCATGTTTTCAATGTCTATTTTTAAGACCTATTTTGATCATTATTGATGTAATTATGGATAGTAAGATGGATTTTATATGAATTTTGTCAATATCAATATCTTGTTTTAGAATTTATACAAGGATCATGAAATATTCTTCTAATACATGATTGTATGTAAATTTTTTTTGATGCATCCTTGGGTTTGTCAAATGGTATCAATGGTAAAGAACTTGTCAATTCTTGATTTTGCAATGGAATGTGAACTCAAAACACATTTCCTAATTCTCAATAAAAAGAGTGGGAAGCTTCAAGATGGGATTTAGCTCTTAAGTTGAAGTCATGGTCGTCTAAATTACATAAATAAATAAAAAAAGACAATTTATGCAATTTTGAGCCAAAATTGTGCATGATGAACAAACCATGAACAAATTCAAACACACTAGACTCACCACAACTTGCACTTAATAACTCTTCCTCCTTATAATATACTTTATAACTTTACACAAATGTTAGATCAAAATGACATTTTTTTTCACATGACTCCCAAGCCAATCCAAAAATTGGCATGTCATGAATCATGCCATTTTGAGGGCTCATAACTTCTTTTTTTCATTTTCAAATTAAAAACATTTAAGGGTAGAGTTGTAGCCTTTGAAAAATGATTTCCAACATTGTATCCCCCTTTCCAAAAGTTGATTTGATTACAAGAAAATTAAGTGGTTAAGGATCATTTTGATAATTTACCTAGTCATGACCCTTCATGTGGCCATTAAATGTGCCACGAATTTTTGTTTTGGGAATGCAACCTTCCTGTATTGTAATTTTTTTCAAACCTTTCCAATTATCTAAAGAAGGCCAAATTTTGACAAAATAGCTTGGTTCCCCAAAACCTCAATCCAAAAATTTGGGACATCTTGGGACTTTCAAGTTTCAAAATGAAAATCCATTTGAAAGTGTTGGGATTTGCTCCCTTGCACATTTTCACACTTGTGACAATGTGTTTGAGTCCTAGAATACCTAGGCCTCTATTCTAACATGTTTCCCTTCTCCTGTCAAAATTTTGGTGGCAAGCCCAAAACTATGGTTGCAACATTTTTCTTTCAAATTTTCTTTCATCTCATTGCACTACTTGTGATATTAGGTCAAGTTATGTCATCTTTCTCAACTTTATCTTGACTTCAATATTAGTTTATAGTTTTTGTTATTCAGTCTCTTTAATCTTGGTGGTTCTAAGTTTCAACCTTCATTGTTGTTTACTTCAAATCACTTGTTTGATATTAAAAAATTTCCAGCATAATGGTATCTTAAGGTTAAATTCATTTAATTATTAAATGATTGTGTAAAAAAAGGAGGTTAATTTAGTTTTTAACACAAGATGCCATTTTTTTGTAATATAAAAGGAGGTTTTAGAATTGTGAAAGGGGTTCAATGGGTAAAAGGCAAACATAGAATAGTAGGGGGATCTAAACTAAGGGACCTATTGTAAAGTTCTACACAAAAACATTATTGTAAAACTTCTTGTTAACAATATGTTTTCCTTTATGCAAATGTTATGGTGTGCAATATTAGATTTTTATGTGTGTATAATTGTTTGAACATGTGTACATGAAAAGGACATTTTGACATGAAAAATGTTAATGACAAAATGAATAATTGTAATATAATTGAAAATAATAAAGATTCATCAACCACCAACATGTAATGTCCACAAAGACCTAATTCCATCAAGTTGGTTATTTTGAGTACATGGTACTTGAATTAAAAGTGAAGGTCAAAAATCTAACAACACTACATTGTTCAACTTATTAATGGTAAAATGTATCATTAGGGTCCAAATTGGTCATAAGGAACCACTTGACCTTAAAATTGCATCTTTAATGATTTTTTTAAATAAAACATTTTGCTAAATATGTTTAAAATCGTGATTTACATTTTATTTTTAAATTGGGTTCATTATTTCAATCTAAAAAGATATTGAGGTGTACATGAATTTATTTTTTTTAATTATCATTTCTCAAATCATTCAAATATTTTTTAAAAAATATTTTAAGTAATGGAAGTCATTAATTACATTATTTTAAAAACATTTTTGGGTATTCCATATTCATTATATTCATTTCAATTTTTTCCAAATGTTCTCATAATACATCAAAAATATTGTTACAAGTTCATCCAAAAGTTTCAATATCAACTTAAGTAACCACTTATCACAATGGAATTTAAACAATGGGTACATTCTAAAATGACTCCTTATACCCAAAGGCTAGTTTGGACCCATTAACATGGACCTTAAGGGTGAATGCATAAATGAGTGGATCAAATTCAGCACATGTGAACATCCACAAAATCCATAGTTACAATGTTAAATTGGTAGTCAATTTTATTGGGTAAAAACAGAGTCAAAGGAGCCACCCAAGTGAATGGACATTTCTTAAAACTATATTTTTATAGCTTTGAAAGATCACAAGTGAAGCGTAATAAATTAGATTGTTATAATGTTTATTGGAACATTTTTCATTAATTGCAAAGTTTACATGCTCAAAGCTTGACACAAATAAAAAATGTCTTTGCATGTTTAAAACATTCAAACCTTGAGAATGGACAGTCTTTGTTTTTTCAAACATCCTTTTTTTTCTACCAAATATGCACCATTTGTTTTGAAAATTAGAGAGGATTTTAGCATTGACTAAAAGGGCAGAAGGACTTAAACTGATGAAAATTATTTTTATAACCAATTTGAACACATTTGGTTCAAAAATGCTTTTGACCTTGGAAATTATGGATTTTAAAAATGTGATTTGAACAAAAGTTGTTCATGTTTATGTGATAAAGGGCATGAATGCATAATACGTGATATAAAATCAATTTGTAGTCAAAATGTATTTAGATTTTAAATGCAATGTTAAAGGAGATTTGAAATACAAATTTTTAAGTTATAACCAACACAAAAATGACATGTGTCATGTGTAGTCCTTGGAAAAGGACTTTTACTTTGGTGCCCTTGGCTCCTTTGACCATGTTTTCACCCTATTGTCATGTGTTGAATGAGAATTATGCAATACATATGAACCAATAAAAACCACATAAATGGTGGTTTTATAGAAAATTTCAAAACACATGATTTTCGAAGAAAGTTTTTGCAAAATAAAAAATGAAACTCAAAAAAACTTTTAAAGTAAGGTCATGTTTTGACCATTTAAAAGTTCATAACTAAATTTTTTTGTAAAATTTCTTCAAAATAATTTAAAATCAAAAAACATTATGACTTAGGACAAGACATATTAAATCATTTTAAGACATTCCCAAACAAAATCCCGCCAAAAAAAGTTCACATATGAACACATTGTCATTTTGACAATCCATGCATTACAACATCAAAAGTCCACACATTTAACTTAAGGATATTTTGTTAGAATATGATTACATATCTATTTTCATATTTTCAAGGTGATAATTTAACCCCCAAACATCAAAGAAACCAAAAAATACACTAAAAGAAAAACCAAATTCAAATGGAAGGACTTTAACTCAAGGACCTATATTTAACATTTACATACAAATTGATAATTTAAAGGATATTTTCCAATCCATTATGTCAACATCTTTTAATTTTCAAAAATATTTCATAGAATTGGTTATTGGGATGATCAAACATGATTTTTCATTGTTTCAAATATAATAAAACACATTGTTAACATGTCATTCCTATGCCATCTATTTGTTTTGATTCAAATTATTCTAATAACATCATTTTACCATTTCTTGGTAACACGTATAAAAGTAAATGCATGTATTTTCAATCCAATTATGAAATTTCAATGATTGAATTGAAGAAAAATGGCAAACCCAAACACAAGCATATGTCCTTTCCAATAATTACAATTTATTAAGGATTAAAATGCTTAAGTCAAAAGGCTTTTGGATCTACCAAATATTCAACATTTTACACAATTTTAAACTACATGAAAGCCATTAAAACATTGTGTTTTCAAGGGGTTTGTGAGTGGTAAAAAAGTTTCACTATTGCGACCCTATGTCATGGGCACATAAATAACTAATCTATAGGAATTTTCAAAGGACATGAACAAACCATGACAAAGACAAGCTTAGTTCTAAATCAAATCATGGAACACAAAAAACAAAAACAAAAATACAAATTGTGCAAGATGTGAATCCAAACATAATTTTATTTTGATAAAGTATGAAAACATGAATATGAAAGGAACAAAACAAGGCTTTGGTGTAAGATCATATCCAAAACTAATGTTGAAGAAAGGGTCCAATGTGTTTACTTTGCATTTTGGACTATTGTTTTTTTTGGGGTCTTTTTTCCAAAAAAACATGTTTTTTTCAAAAGGAAATTTCAAATGAAATTTTTTGAAGCCTTTTATATATTATATTTGTAGTTGCCCCAATATGTCATATGTTTTTTTACAATCAAAGTTGGAGAAATACAAATCTTTGAAAGTGCACAGTTCTTGTCAAATTTTGTTTTTGTGTTTTGAAAAAATTTCATAATTTCAAATCATACCAAAACATGTTAACACTTTCAAGTTTTATTTTTTTATGTATAAGCTACAAGTTTGCTTTAAACAACATATACATTGCATCACATTTACATGTCGAACAAAATTCATGAACTTTTTTTAAACCTTAATGTTTGATAAACACAAAATTAAAAAAATATGAAAATTTGAGTATTTTTAAAATGTGTCTAATAATACCATATTACTATAAAAATAAATTAAAGATGAAATAAATTGTATTATGAAAATTAAAGGGCCCTTTATGAAAGTGATGTTATTGAATGAAACTATCAAACATCTTTTATTCAAACCAAATTTTGATATTGGAATTCTGTTTGATTCATTTTAGAATTTTTAATATCCATATTATTCAATAAGCACAACTTTCCATGATTCACATGCCATTAAAGTGGCACCACATAGACAAATGCAACAAGAATTGTAGAAAAATTAATGTTTTGACATCAATTTTGGCTCGTTTCAATTCATCCACACTCGAAATTAAAAATTACATGAGAAAAATTACCTCTATTTATACAATATTAAGGACCTAGGGTTTAACCCTTAACCTAGCCTAGGCGGCCAAACATACCTAATGGGTAGGTGCACAAATAAGTGGACCAATTTGCCACAAATCCAAAGTCTTTATTTACTCAAAATCTTAATAAGATTTTGGAAATCATAACTAGTTTACATTGATTTCCTCTATATTTTTTCCATGCCATTAATGTTTCATCTAAAGTTTCTCTTTCTTTAACACGTAAGCAAAAATACCATAAAACAACCCTTCCTTCAATATGATATGGACTCATTAAAAAATGCTTCTAATTAACCCATTTAAAAGTCCATGTAAGTATAATCTTAGAATTCAAAAATAAAATAAAATTGGACCCTTAGCTTTTTTATTATGATATCTTATTACTTTCAAGTCCCTAACACACACCCCATCACTTAATGGACCATATCATAGTCCACATAGAAATGGTAGTTAGAAATGTAGTTCATAAGTTTTGAGTTCAAAAGTCCATAGCTTTTATGATTTTTTACAATTTGTACAATAATTTTGTGCATCGTATAGATATTCAAATTAGGATCTTTAAACCAAGTTCATTTTAATAAATTTCAAGATTTATAAAACAACATGGGCATTGCAATGGCAACCACAAGGTAGAATTGGCTTATGTGACACCCAAATTGATCCACCCATTTGTGCATGCACATTAGTTTAGGTTGGACCAACCTAAATAGGCCATGTGGTGTCATTTGCTCAATTTGGAACTTGTTATGTGTTAATATTTCAATGATAAAAAAACTTAAATGTCTATAAGTTTTTAAATTTTAATCATAAAATTAGTTGCAAATGATTGTGCCATATAAATATATGACATACACATTTTAATTGTAAAATAAAATTGTAAATGACCATGCCACAAAAGTTGGATGTCTATTGAATGAAATTGATTGTAGTTGTATTTCAATGAGACTATTGTTTCTACTTGATGGCACATAATGTCTTTTACAACTAAAATTTAGGTGATTTGTCCAAAGTGACTAGAGGAATTTGTGATCACACATGTCATTTCCAACTAAGAAATAGTTGAAAAAACTAGGTGTTAATATACAAATTCTTCATAGTGTCAATTAAACTTTGCTTTGAACATAAATATACACAATGATGTCCTCACATGATGATAACTTTAAATAAAGATCAATATGTATCAATATAAGATGAAATCTACAAAAAAACAAAGAAAGATAAAAATGCATTTTGCAACAGGCCCACACAAAAGCAATGTCCTCTCCAATGCCTTCACCCTTTTGACAACAAAATGACAAAATCCATGACTTGAACCTCGAATGGTATTGCCTCCCTAGTGAGGATTCTAGGTCTATTTCAACACTAAACAAAACCAAAAATGAATTTTCAAGAATACATGCATCCTAAATCAATTTCAAAAAGGATTAATGTTAAAAAGAAATTCTTAAATCAATTTTTGATTGAATATGTGGTTTAAATCAAGTTTTGGAGCATTATTCTAATAATGGTTCCTTAACACATTGGGAATAGAGATACAAAATGTCCAACAAGATCATATTTTAGAAGGGAATAATGCTCACAACATTTTGCCTGTTGGGTTGACTAATTCTTGACAAAAAGTTTTCCAACATTGGATCTCTTCATGAACACCATGAAATGGTTTGTAAAGATGTTGGTTGATCCTAGCATTCCCAATGTCAAGTTCCCACATATTCATTGGAATGTTTGTGAAACGCCCATATATTATGGCATTCCATTTGAATGTTCCCAAAGTCTCTTGTATCAATCCATTGTTCATAAGTGTTAGAAAGATTTGTTTGGCACTTAATTTGACAAAATCTCCCTATTATAAGTATGGTAGATGATTGTGGTTGGGATTGGAACTCATTTGTGTCCATGCATGTCAATTGACACCATGATTGGACCCATACATCACAATGCTAATAATTTTCTTCCAACAAGACTCAATGTTTGGGGAAAGTTAATAAGTCATACCACCTAAATGTTATAGATAAATGCAGATTTAATATTGAGGAATTTGAATATTTAAAAATTGTGTATGTGTAGAGTTCATTTATGGTTTTGAATTATTTGGAATAGCTTATGAACTTGTCTAGGCTATGAGATTTTAAGAAATTTACAATCAAACTTTCCAGAACCCTCTATTCTTCAACCCCACTTTCATATGTCCAATTTCTCTCTCTCTCTCTCTCTCTCAGAGGCATAACAAAGCAGATTGGGGTTGCATTATTTTTCTGCACTTCTTGTCCACACATCCAATTGGAATGGGCATGATGGTCCCCAGTTGGGTGTGACTGGTCCTAGACCAAGTCCCCTCATGTGACTGTATTTGTGGCCGGTTGGTGGTGCACTAAAGCCTGGAAACAGTTGTTGTTGTTGTTGTTGTTGTATCACCTAGTGTTGTGTAATAGCCAAGAAAACAAATCAATTCCATAGTTTTGTTCATTGTATTTTAACATAAGCAAACAACAGCTATATAATTTAGAATACCCACAAAATTTTCCAAACAATAATAACAAGGGGGTGTGTCACACTTGTGGCCTTGCCATTTACATTAAAAAAGCATCTTAAGGCAAAAGAAGAATTATAGAAACTCAAAACATTCACCATGCAACAAAATATACCTAATCTTCAAAAAAATTCCTCTAAAAAGAAACCAAAATCCTTCCAAATATTATAACTCTATTATAACTAATCTCAAGTTTCAACACAAGCCAAAATATATCATCTTTCAAAAATCCTCATATAATAAAAATAGACCTATTAGCTAGGAGGCCAAAATCCCTTAAGCTACTATACTCTATAATCAATATAAACACAATATCCTTCCCATGGTAGGCAAGGCCAACAAAAGAACCGTCACTCTTGTGTGAGATGGAAAAACTACAACAGAATATGGTTGGTTTTTCATTGGCTTACGAAACATGTTTGAGATAAATGTTGTCGATTTCATCCAGTTTAATGTAAAATATATGTGATATTATGTATCATAGTTTGGTATTAGGGCTGCAATTCAAAGCCTATTATCGCAAGCCTTTTCCCCTATTGTTGCACATTGTTGTTTTAAAACACAAGCACACTTTGTGCAAAAAGGTTGCACATTGGGTTTTAAAAAAGAACAAAAAAAAACTTAGAACTAGGTAAGGTCTGACCCCTTACCCGAATCAAGGTTTCAGGGTTTAGCTGCCATTGAAAATCACTACAAGCAACCAATGGGAAAAAAATTATGAGCATCAAACTTAATTATGTTTCTATACAAAATGAAACAATGTTTTCCTTATTGGATCTTGTTGATCATTCGTGGACCATGGGTTTGAACTTTGAAAGTATTGTGTAAGTTAGCCTAATTTAATTAGGGCTGAAGAAAAGACGTTTTCATCACCAGACCCACATCAAAATTTGCTTATCAAGTTTAATTTGCCTTGGGAGATGGGAGATCCAAAGGAAGGTTAGTATTTGATGGTAAGTACTAATTAATGGTAGGCTAGGTCAGAGATGGTAATGATGTTTGGAAAGTTTATTTTAAATGATGATTTATTTTAGAATTTTTTCAAAACTTTTGAACCAAAGGTCTTTTGATTTTGATTTTTTTCAAAAAGTGACAGATGTCATTTCAAAAAGAAATAAAATCAATAATTATTTAATTTTAATTTAAAATATGAAATAATACTCGATTTATGAGAACCGGAGAAGGAGAATCGATTGTCCTTAAATTTCTGAGAACCGAATTAACTTTTTGAAAAACAATTGTTGATACCCTTACCCGACATAAAAAATTTAAAACTTTTTTTGGGGGGAGAACCGGACCCTTTTGTAAATTATGTTGTGAAAACCAGACCCGGCGAGTATCATAAAATCATGATACCCGCCAAACACTAGGTTTTACCCTGTCTTTTGGCCCTCTTTTCACCCCCCTATCCCCTCTTTGAGTGAGGTTCTCAAAGCACGCAAGTTTTATTGAATCTGGGTATGGAATTTTTATTTTTATTTTTAATAATTTGAAAGACACCCCCCATCCCGGGTCTTTTTAAAAAAACTCCTTAGGCAGCTTGGATCCCAAACTGGATGTGGTTCTATCTACCTACACATAACTCAAAACTGATTTTTTTTTTTTTTTTTTAAATTTCTAGTTAGTAGCATTGTACCACCAATAAAATGTGACCACCTTTTCAATTCCATGTGTAAAACTCAGAAAAAAAATTGATTTTGTAAATTAAAAAAATTGAAATTTTCATATTTGAGACAAGTTTTAAAAGTGAGAACTACATTCCTAACCCCAGCCCAGCCCACTCCCCAAAATTACTATTTTAAAAAAAAATGTTGATGTTATTATCTAATGACCTTGATTTAATTTTTTCCCCCCTCAAACTAATAACATGTCTAAACCTCGTCAAAATAAATAAATAAATAAATCAAAATCAATAAATCAAATTATTTTGTAATTTTTTGAAAATTCAGAACCAGAACTTGGTATGTTGAGTCTCTTTTGCAAATGAAAAGAGTGCATCTTTTGGTCCACTGGTTATGGTGGAGAACCACTTTAGCTGGTCCTTTTATCCAACAGTTGAGCAATGAAGGGTATATATAAGCTACCCACTTACATTAGGTTTGTGACCTACCCACCCACCTATGTTAGGGTTTTAGGTTTTGAGCTTGGCCTTGAATACTGGAAATGATGAAACATGCATGACTTGTTTTGTGACTAGCTCAGACTCATACCTTCCTTCTTGCAAGCGGGGTGGGTGGGTTGTAGGATTCATGGCAAGGTGTGAAGTTCATCTTTTTAGGGCCACATGTGAATTGAGCCAATGATATATTGTGTTGTTTGTTAAGACTTGGAGTTTTTAAGCTCCATATATTATAATTTTAAAACACGAGAAAAAAAAAAAAATTAATAGAAGAAAATCAAAATGTTTTATCAAATCAATAAATACAACTAGGTTTCTTGCATTTTGATTTTCTTCTATTATTTTATCACAACCACCAAATTCTCATGTTTTATTTTTCTTTTGTAACCTTTTTTTTTTTGGAGTTGTTGGTTAGTTCATTCTTCACACATGCCAACTAAGTTCTTGTAGTCTTACTATTAGGCTTTGTTTGGTTTTTTTCTTGGAAGCCTTTTATCCCTGAGTTTGAAAATTGTGACTTGCAATCAACAAGGGCCATCACATTTTCAGCACATGCCCGCCTTCACCACCTTTTCTCCACAACATTAAGTTTTTCTTTGTGTAAACATATTATTTTTCCAAAATTATCTTTTTTGAGTTTGAGTGTTTGCATTTTTCTTTTTGAACTAATTTCATCATTTACCATGTTTTGTGGTTTCATGGAATTAGGTTTCATGATTAGGTTTTGTTGTAACCCTAATGTGTATGTTTCTAATTTTTGCAATAGTTTTAGAAGATGACATTGTTATTGTTGAAAGTGTTGATAGTGTTGATGACACACTTGCTTGTGATGCAAACATAGACTTAATTATCAACAATTTGAATGTTGAAAGTGTTCACTTACAATGTGATAAAAACTTGTTCAAAGATGATGAATTACATTTTTTAGCTATAGAGTTCAAATGACGCACTCCCAAGTCCCTAGTTAGACCCAAGTTGGGTCTAAATTACTCTCATAGCGGAATTGTGAAAAATTTAGGGCACGCTACTAGCTCTCAGCACTAGAAAGGGTAGAGGGGCGTGGTAAAGCTCTAAGATGGGATTAGGAATAGTGACAAGCTATTCACTTACTCGAACTTGCATCAAACCAACCAACAAGTTGGTTAGATCGCTTTCTGGAACACCCTTGGTGTTAGGACAAGCCACGGGCAACTCTAAACTCACTTGACTCACCACGGCTTGGAGTTGGGGGAAGCCACCACTTCCCCCATATAGTATACTTTGTGCCTCTCCGCGACACCCACATCCGAATGGCTTTTTGTTTCGGGACTCCCAAGGAGGAATCCCGAAACTATCCCGATTTGAACTCCCGGGAGTTTGCACGATCATAACTTTTTTCTCAGACCTCCGATTGGGATGAGGTCTAAAACCAAGTTGTAGCTTTCCTTAAGAGCTTTCCAATGGTGTGTTACACTTCACCTGCACGCACCAGGGTCGGGTCGATTCTTGACTTTTAGTGGTTAGGAGTCAAATCGCTAGTTTGACTCCCGCCCCTTCTTTTTGCCATAACTTATGCTGCAGATGTCCAAATGGCCCATGCGAAGACATTTTTGACATCTACATTTCAATAGCTTTCCAATGATATAAATAACACCCCAATGCAAGGTGTTTTGACCCCTTCAATTGAGCTTTAAAGTTTTGGGAGTCTCAGAGGACTCCCAAGTCCCAATTTCGAGAATGTGAGTTTCATCTTCACACTCCCTCTAACTAGGGTTGCGACATCAAGCTCAAGAGTGGAAGGCACACGATAGAAATTTGATTAGCTAGGTTTTTTGTTGTCAATGACAACCTCCTTATTGATCTTTTGAACCCATAGATGCTAAGATTCATCATTTGCAAATCTCAGCAAGGAGTTGGTAATGTTCTAAACCAAAGTTATGTTCTTCACAAGGGCCTAATCAAGTACAATAAAACAAATGGTGTTACCCCATGAAAACTCATGTAGATTTTATGCATCCTCAATTGGTTGGGAAAAAAAAATTGATATTAATCAAGAAATCTATGGCTAAGGGTTTTGAAACATATCATATTCAATAATCAAGGAAGAAAAGGGTTGGGCCATCTAGGTTAATAATCATCACATTTTTTGATTCAACAAGTCGTTAGAAACATGGTGAGGAACCACAACATAGGTTTTTTGAAACCTTGTGCTTTATATTTGCAAAGGTTATAGGCCTCTTTCCATATGCAAAAATATTTAACAACACAAGTTAGTGTTGTGCCAATGTCCCCCTCTTGTTTTTCCATCTTGTTCATTTCTTGTGGGAAAAACATTACCCAAAATGGTCTAAAAGACTGTGGATTTGCATGTGTTGCCTGGGGTTGAAACTATAATCATAGTTTCTGTCAACTTTGATCTTTCAATGTCTAGAGTTGGCATAGACACATTTGCGTTGGTCATTAATTATCTAGATAAAGTTTGGACCGTTAGGCATATTATTGTAGGACTATTTGAAATGCATGAAACAACTAACAACTCCATGGCTTTGTAATTTCAAGCATTGTTGAAAATTTTGGATTAATTCACTTTGTGATTGATTTTGTGAAAGATGAGGATAGTAATATAGGATCTATGGTTATAATAGTATGATCTATTATTGAATATGAACCTTTGAAGTTGTTGCAAGTTTATGAAGGTATTTGCTTTGGGCATGTGATGGTTAAAATGTGCTTACATGCAACCAATGATGATAAGGTCTCTCTACCAGTCTTACTTTGGTAAATGCACAAAATAAATTCAAGTTAGTTTGCAAAAAAGAATTATATGGACAAAAAAACAAGGAAAAGGAAAGAAAAGCGGAAATAAGCTTTCATTGAAAATGAGAAATCATACTAGAAATTGAAAACTCCCATCAAAACAAGGTTTGCTAACAAAGTTATAATGTTTGAAAAGACATTGGAATTTAAACAAGATATTTTGTTTTGTTATGGGAGGTAGAAAACATTCAACTTGTAATAGCTAATCTGAATGGCCACTACAAGAAATCTTGGTTTTTTTTATTGGAAAAATCAGTCAAAAAGACTCCCATTTTGGTCTTTTTACCCCTTGGTCCAATTTGGTGCCATTATGTTAAATCTTTGAAGGTGACACGGCATCATATGTTGCAAAAGGTAGGTAGGTAGATACCTACCTATACCCTATCTACAACCATGCATGTACATTGTATACATGACCACATACAAATTTCATACACATGATTTTCTGAATTTTGAACCCAAGACCTCATGGAGGCATCCCAATGCCTTTGCAATCAAGTTGCACCACCTTTTGTTAGCAAAGGTTTTGTAACCTTTTCTTTTACTTTTTCAATTCTGAAATCATTAAGAAATACCAAAACTGAAAATTTTCTTTTGTCTCAAATCTTGGTCAAATTAAGCAAATAAAATGATAATGTGAAATTTTATTCAATAATGTATTCAATAAAATCAATATATTTTACAAATGCTAAAATGAATTTCTGAAAAAATAAAAAATGTAATGTAAATTATGATTCTTTTAATTCAAACTCCATTACGTGATTGAACAAAACAAGTTAATAGGTAGGGTAGCATAAGGTAGGGTAAAGTAGGTAGTGTGTTGAAATAGGTAAGTAGGTAGTTAGCTAATTAACTAGGATAGGTATAGTAGGTACATAGGTAGGTATAGGTAGATAGGTTGGCTAGTTGTTAAGGTAAGTATGTACATAAGGTAAATAGGTGAGTTTTAGATAAGTAAGGTGGGGTGAATGGGTAGGTAAGTAGGTACATAAGTAGGATGTGTGAAAAAAGTAATCCCACATTTATTGATAATTTTTTAATGGTTAAACCCAACTATCCAAGCCCATGCAATTGTAATAATTGATGAATTGGTTATTGAAGGTGAAGGTGAAAAAAACAACATGTTTGATATTAGTGCATTTATGGAAAAAAATTCACATGCATTGGTTGTTGGTGAGTTGTCTTTGTTTCAAGGGTTATTTATCCCTTCGTCTATGTGTGTAAATCTATTAACTTGGTGGCAAAACCATGAAGGTCAATTTTTAAAATGTAAGTTCTTTTTGCCAAACAAACTCTTGGGATTCCCATATCTCAAATTGAAATAGAAAGGGTCTTTTGCTTAGCTAGTGTTTTGACAACTCTAGGGCTTACAAGTGGAAAATTTGAACTAGATTATCATAGATTATCATAACTTGGTAATCCATATCTAAAGGCTAAAGTTGTTTCAACAAAAAAAACTTAGGAACTAATTGAAGAAGTTGAATACTTTGAAAAGATTTTTGAAAAGATTTAGGTACACGGGAATTATGTGATTCATCTAAACCTTAAATTTTAATTTTTAGTTTTTACTTCTCACTATTTTTTTAATTATTTGCTTGACCTTAATTATTATTTTTTGTCCAAGTTTGTTGACAACTATTTATGTACTAGTTTATGGACTTGAACAACAATAAAAGTTGTTGGTCAAGTTATTGGGAGCCATGGACTTTTTTTGGGCTATATGGGTTATATGTGTGTGGGATTGGGGTGTTGGGGCTGGTTTTATGTTTATGTGGGTGTTGGGGTTTTATTTTATTTTATTTTATTATTAGGGAACTACATAGTAGTGGGTAGAGTTCTTTAAAAAATTAGAGTTCAATTCCTCTGCAAGTTACTTCATTTCAAATCTTTGAATATGCATGTATTTTCATAACTAACATGTGAAATTTGAAACATATAACCTTGATGAATATTTGAAGGTTACCACAAATCTGAAAACCAACAAATACATAACTAACAATGAGAAAATTTGTCATGAATGCATTTTTTTTTTTTGCAAAGGTTTTTTTGAATATTCAAATGTGTATCATTCTACTAACTTTTAAAAATGAACTTTCCCTATTCATATCCTTTGGACTAGACCAAAAAGCTATAACTTGACAACACTGGTAAGGATTTAACTTACAACCTTGAATTAGCTTTAACTCACATATTTTTTTCCAAGCTCCAAAAGGTAAGAATGACCAATGTATAGACCAATTTCATAGTGTGAACCATGAAATGGTCATAGGTCATTTAACCAATGATTTATTTGGTTGTAATTTTTGTGAAAATAAAAATTCAAAACAAGAATCTTTTGTCACAAGTCCTTTGCGTTTTTTGGAAAAGAAAAAATTCCAAAAATGACAAACTAGGGTCCCCCACCTTGGACTCTCCTTGGTCAACATTAGGTAGTGCACCAAGTTGAAGAGATGTTCGAAATAGTCTCATCTCCATGGATCCAACACACATTACTACAATCACAAATCAAATGATATATTATCTATTGTCTACTTGTGGCCTACAACTTTGCAATTAGGTGGAGATATCACAAAATAGAGATTGTAGAAGAAGTTTCAACATATTTTGAGAGTTAGTGATCTCCAAATGTTAGCACCTAACCCTCAGTTATCAAGTCAATTATTAATAACCTACCAATTGATTGTTAACGTTTTTAAATAATCGCTTTGTATTGAATTTTCAAAAGAAACTTAGATTGATGACCCAACCATCATCCATGTAGGTTATCAATCTTTAAACACTAATACCCAAAAAAAAAGACAATTTCTTATTATTTTAAAACATATTATACCTGACTAATAACCAATAGGATTTTGAACCAATTATTTGATAACCTACCCAATGGGTTATTAAAAAACAGCAATAACCAGCCAACACTGGTCCAGATCCCGAGCATTCCCCAGAGTTCCATTTGGAAACACATATGGTTTAAGGTTTAGGTTGAAGACCAAGATTTTGTTACAATATTCTATACCATAGGTAAGTGGCTAGTGTTAACCACCTTTTGGCTCTTTTGGTAAAGGAATGAGCATATGAAGTGCACACAACCCACAAGGGTGCATGGGGAACCTGGAAAGCCAAAAGTGCATAAGAATCTGTTGGTGCCTCCCCCCCCCCCCCCCCCCCCCCCCCCAACCCCCCAAGAGGTTCCCCCTTCTTCCCCCCCACCCGGGAGAGGGGGGGGGAGGGGTGGAGGGGGGTGGTAGAGGTAACAATCCA
>Ga0116227_10007561_pt1 | contig 21094 bp, 10 predicted proteins | sample S1TSphgellanicum_FD_89693 | JGI IMG/M metagenome (GOLD analysis project Ga0116227, IMG submission 89693) | Host-associated microbial communities from peat moss isolated from Minnesota, USA - S1T2_Fb - Sphagnum magellanicum MG | ecosystem: Host-associated > Plants > Peat moss > Unclassified...
AAAAAATTAAAAAAAAATAAAAAAAAAAAAAAAAAAAAAAAAAAAAAAAAAAAAAAAAAAAAAATTAATAATTAAAAAAAAAATTTTTAAAAAATTATAAAAAAAAAAAAAAAAAAAAAAACTAAATTAGCCACATCTAGACCTAGGCACTTCTTAGGTCACCACTTGTAAGAGCATGTTTGTAAAAATGCTACAGCCCACCTGGGACAATCGCCATTTAATGCTAGGGATCCTCACCAATGGACCTACTTGAGGAATTTGGAAGTAAAAAAACCCTAGTCACATACTGAGCAGCGGGGGTGATGCTCTAAGAGGGTTCATAAGTAGGTTGTCAAGGTATGCACCCTTTCCTTTCTACATCCATGGACATATATTGGTGTGCATTATACAAGGTACAAGGTGACCAAATAAGTGAAGAGGCTGGGCCATGGGTTTAGTGTGGTAGCCCTTGTAAATGCATTTCTAGGACCCATGCATCTTTTTAAGTGTGGCACATTTTATGGCCCCTTAAGAATTAGTCCTCCATAAAATATTGCAAAACTATTCCAAACAATTTTATTTTATTTTTTTCAATATCTAAGTATTTTGAACCTTTATTATTTTCAGTTTGATGGTGGAAATTCCCTCCTATTTTTGGCTAGTAGCTAAAACTTTTTATCTATGCTAAAGCAAGTTAAATGTAGAATTAAGGCTTTTATTTTCTTAAGATTGGAAATAAGAAAAGGTATGCAATGGAACTTCTTTTGGTAGAAAGGTGTCCCTAGGCACAAAGTCATATTTCCCCTAAATAGGCATGGCTTTCACCTCAAGTATTCATACATGTGTGTAAGTTCACCCACCTAATGTAATCTTCTAAATTTCCAAGTGTAAAGTGTAAACTCCTTGTAAATTGTAGGCTCCTTTTTTGACCCAATGTCTATAGGATGACAATGGCAATTTTTTTTGCATATTATATGTAAGCAAATTCAATTTGGTGGCTTCAAAGGGAGCATGCCAATCTGGTGTGTGTTCATTTTGGTTTGGCTTGAACTGCCTCACACAATTGTTGACCTTCAAAAGGTACCTTCCAATTGCCATTTGTGGTATTTTCTCTGCAATCTTATAGATGTGTGTTTCTAGTGGTTAAAGTGGATTGTACCGCATCCACCTAGTCATCACTGGGTGTGTGCTTCAAGAATATGTTCAGGTTGCAGGAGGACCCAACAACTAACTCTTTCATGTAGTCCTCTTACACTTAGATGCTTGCCTGTACAAGGGCAAGGTAAAATGAAATGAAGCTTACGTTCAAAAGCTTGTTGCAGCTTGTTGCAGAATGAGGATATTAGTTTACTCTCGGATTAGGCAGAAACTCAGAAAGCAGATTTTGTATGATGGTTTGGCTGAAATTTTGGGCAGACTATATATTATATACTCAACTACACTTGGGAGCTGAAAAAGTCAGTGGGTAGTCATGGTACTTCTCACTACTCTTTGTGATGAAGATGATGGTTTCATTAGTGAGCAACTGCTCATAAGGTTATGACTGTACTCATTGTCATGTTACCTTCAAATTTTTGTTGAGGAGATTTCTCTGCAATTTCATAGATACATAGCTATGCCTCAAGTGCTAGCCAACAACATAACCGAGTCTTCCCATTTGCTTGTGGAAACTGTGATAGAAAACAACTCAAGACAATTGAGTTTTTAGCACCATGGATTCCCCAAATTCAATTAGATTATTAGACACTTACTGTCATGATAAGTGGCAGTGACTAGTTGTCATTACTCCCCACTGACATCATCAGCTCCTGACAGTGTGTGACCTCTGCAAGTGACACTTTTACAAGATTGTAGGCTAATGGTCCTGCACTCAAGTTTGTCCATGTTTGTTTTGGTTTCTCACAGAGCTCTACCCCAAAGGTTGGTTACCTTCAAGATGTTATTGTGGTGTTTTCCTCTGTAAATTTGATAAATGTGTGTGTGTGTGTGTGTGTCTGTAGTCGTGATATTCTTCTGTTGGGTCTTCAACCTTTTCTTGCTCTGGCATGAAGCAGATTTGTGGGTTGATGCATTTTCCAAGTGCTAGGGGGAAGCCTGGGCAACTGATCTGCATTTGAGAATCCAAAGAGTCTGTTTAACTCTCATGGGTGCAAAGTAACTAATTACTTCTCTGTGGGTGTTTTGTGATGATCAGTCATTCAACAACTTGGTTTGATTCCCAGAACTGACATACAATCAAGAGCATCAAAGTGCAGCCAAAATTTGGAGATGGAGGATTGCCAAGGCTGGGGGGTCTTCATTGTGTAGTGCACTAGATTGCCATCACAGCATGGCCAACACAGTCACACTTACTTATCAAATCATGGCCCATTCACAGCAGTATCAGCACCAGCACCAGCACCAGCACCAATGACCCAGGAAGCAGACGCCCTCATTGGCAACCTCAATGCCAGCCTTCTGTGACCAGATCACATCATCGGGAGCAGTGATTGATATTGAATTTTGATCTTGGTTCTAGGTTCCTGTGGTTTTCTCATCATGCCTTACATTACATTTATATTCAGCCAAATGGGAGAAGTTTTGCCAGGGCTGTTTATGTTGATTGGAGAGGTCATTTATCAAGCACCTATCACATATGCATCTGGACTCTTAATTTGTTGAATGTCTGTCATAGTTATGTGCACAATTTACAAGTACAAGTCACGTTGGTGTGACAATCCTTAGTGCCATGGCCTCTGTAAAGCCATGGAGCTGGATATTCAGCTTAAGACAGAGCAATGTGTGAGGACATTGTCAACTCCGATTGTTGATGAGCTTCCTTGGAATGGCAGTGTAGTAGAGCTTGGCCAAGATTCCAAGGAGGCAGAGCTGCAAAGAATAGCACCACCTAATGGACAAGCAATACTCAATTTCCATGCTCCATGTGGATGCCCTTTAGCAAGACTTGAGGCTTGGGGTGTTCTAAGAAACCTCGGAAGATCCAAGAAACAAAAGTGGAGACATAGAGAAGAGTGGAGACAATGAACTGCACAAAATTCTGTGCTACCAATGTCACAATTTTACACAAACTAAAGTAGAGTTCACGAATGAATTGGACAACACTATGGGAAGAGGACTCAAAAACATGAGAGCACATTTGTGAGCATTCTTTTTAGGTGTAGTGATGCTGAGGTATTGCTGCAATGATAGTTTTTCAATTCTTTGTCAACAACAAGAAACACAATCCTCATGTTGCTGCAACCAGACCTTTGGGTCTGTACATTCTGGACCTTGTGGATTTGTTGGTTAATATAATAAGATGGTCCTTAGAGCAGCTCCAGTGGTGCTCTGTATGCAACCCTGCAAATTAAAATTGGATGAAGAAAAGTTGAAACATGTTGGTTTGGCTCTGCAAAATGGTTTTGGCCCTGCATTTTTGCACAGTTTGCTGAGGCTGGTAAAAGGAACAGCAAAGCCTAACACCTGCCAGAGAAGAGTGTAATAAATATGATCTGACTGCTGCTCCCTGCTTCTGATTTGCCAATCATAAGGACTGGTTGTGGTGGGTTGCTATTAGTAGTCTCCCCACCTATCAGCAGTACCAGTTTCAGTTTTATGGGTGGGGTTGGAAAACTTGGATGTGAGAACTATTTTTGCAGGGTCACATACTGAGCACGACTGGAGCTGCTATTAATGGAAAAGAGTTTGCATGATTTATCTAAAAGATGACCGCCCTAGTTGTCTAAGCAACAGAGATTGCAAGGTTTAGCAAAGAGCATGACCAACCTAGTTGTCTAAGCAAAGAGCTTCTCAAAAGGATGCACAAACAAATGTACAGTACAGACAATCTTCTTTACAAATCAGTCAAATGACATTTGCAAATAGAAGTTCTACACACATGCTCACTATTATGCTTCCACTGTAAGCTTCTAAATCCCACTATGTTTGGCCCACCTAAAAAAAAACTTCTCCACTGGAAACAATATTCTCTCTAAAGTGTAGCCAAGACAGGAACATCACATGTTAACAAGAAAAAAAATGGAAAAGAATTGAATCAGTATGTCAAGCCACCAGAAACAGAGACACAGGAGGGGCTTCAGCATGGGCTGCAATTAATTTAGATCTAAGCTCAGTAGCTAAAAGGGAAACCAAGCCAACATCTGAGCATTTGTCACATGTACGGTTCAAGAGATGTTCAGAGGGATGGATTAGAGCTGATAAGGCGAGTAAAATGAACAGAGCTCAGAAGCGGAAGAGGTGCTTACATGTACAAAGGGCTCAGAACTTTTGATTGGAAGATTACAACAATTTACAGATTCTGTGCTGGTGCAGGCTGGAAATTGAACCATCCCGAGAATCCACTTGCCAGCTGCTCTTGCTTCCTCTGCCAGAACCAGATTGCAGCACTGTACTGCTCATTTCGCACTTGCCTGGTACTTGCCCGCCAGTCAAATTTCTCCACCTCAGCACGACCTGCAAGAGGAACTCCTTTGTTTGTTAGAAATTTCATGATATTGGTACTACTTGTAAATTACCCAAAGAGACAAAAGGGTTCCTCTCCCTTCCTGAAGGTTAGGTGGCCCCAGTACATTGGAGACAATATGTTAAACCTGAAACACTGACATGGAAGAGCTAGGAGTAGTCTAAGATGAGCAAAACCAATGTTTTAAATACAAAAGTAACTTAACAGATGGAAACTAATTATATGAGAGTTTATTGAGACTCCAAGACCCTGCTCACTCTGAACCAAAATGCATCAATGTTGAGGTTGCAGAGCCAGCAAAGCTCATTCAAGCACAACATTTCCAGCTCTTATCAATGACCACAGAGGTCTAGAAATGAGCTATACCTGCCACACCAATCTTTTGCCTTAGCTCAGAAGACTCCAACAGGGGCTTTATCTTGCTCAGGCAATCATCAAGGTCACCTGGTGTGTAGAGAAATCCTGCCTCCCCATCCTGGGTTACAATATCAGGAATCCCACCTGCCCTGGCAGCAACAACTGGTACTCCAGAGGCCATAGCCTCTAGGACCACAAACCCTAGAGTTTCAGTCTCAGAGGGAGTGATAAAGATGTCCCCACTTGCATATGCCTGTGATAGTTCCTCGCCTTGTAGCATGCCTGTGAAGGTGACATTCATCCCTTGAAACATCTGCTCTAAGTCAGTCCTGCATTGACACCAATTCCATGATCACTGTGAAAAAAACATATAGGCCACTACTGTTTAGAATGAAAGGCTCCTTATCAAGATGTCATCAAAATGTCTGTGAGATGCTTAGATGGCACTAACTCTTGACTACTGTCATCTCAGGATAGTAGCCACAGTTCCAATTCTTGTCCTTTCCACTGACAAGGTAAGAAATGCTTGATGCACCATGAGACCTTCCAAATGCTGCAGCAGTAGAGAACTTGTCCTAAGGAACAGTCTATACACAACTAAGAGCATCCCCAGCAGTGATGCTAAGTATGTGACCCTGCAAAAACATTTCTCACATCTGAGCTTAGTTATTTACTTTTTTGCAATCCCACCATAAAACTAGGACTGTAAGTAGGTGGGAGAGTAATTGCAAACCATCTCGACCAATTGTTATGATTGATCAATCAGAAACAGGGAGGAGCAGTCAGATAATATTTATTACTCTTCTCGTGCAGGTACACAGCTTTGCTGTGCCTTTTACTAGCCTCAGCAAACTGTGCAAAAATGCTGGGTGAAAGCATTTTGCTGAGCCAAACTGGCATGTTTTGACTTTTCTTCATCCAATTTTAATGTGCAGGGTCACATATTGAGCACTGCCAGGGATGCTCTAACCATACCAAATTATATTTGCACAACAGTAAACTTGTCAGCATGGTGATCCCTGCCTGTTTGGCATTGATCACTTGGTTTCATGGCTCAGTTGCACATGACTGGAACCTATTTAGATCAACAGAAAGACTTGTCTCTTGTCAATCTACCTGTTTCTCACATGTGAGTTCTCATTGCTCACAAGTTTATCCTTCAAAAGTACTTCTAACAAGCTTACACATCAGGGCCTGCTTCAGATATGGGATTTTGAGGGTGCCTGAAGTAAATTTAAGACAGCTTTGATATCATCTCTGTGGTGTTCCTCTTGCATTGTGAGCCGGATAGTATTATCAATATATCAAGGCATAGTTCAGGTACATGCCACTGCTACCATTCAACTTAACTTCTGTTCTAACATCAGCTAAGGTATCCTTAACCCTTGATTAATTATATTACAGAATACAGCTCAGCTCACCTGTAAGGACCATCACCTATGAATGCCAGGCGCACCTCTGGTATTCGCTCCATAACCCTGCAACTCAGAAAGAAAACTATATTATTGACAATGTGGAACTTAGTCAGTCTGTATTAACCCAAATCCTATCATACTGAGGATTCACAAGTTTTCCACTCTAGCTCCACCCCAACCAGAAATACAGGCTGATGTCCATACTATGCTTCTACTATTCTCCAGCCAGTAGATGTGAGTGACTTCATGTCTTTTGGTGCCATGTGATTAGGTGTCATGGACAACAAACATGAGAAAGGTCCAATTGATAGAACGCACCTTTTGAGAAAATCAAGATTTTTTTCAGCCCCCAGTCTCCCTACATGTACAATTACAGGTGTTTCGGGCACCCCATCACTGCAAGCCACCCACATGACAGAAACAAATCATATGTATCACATACCAACACATCAGCTTAGAATATAGAAACGGTCCTTCCTAGAGGAAAGCTTTACAGCACAGCTTAGATAACAAGGATGGCATTCTCTGGGATTCAAGAGCTGTTTCCTAATGTTGAATCAAGTGTGCCTATGCAAATCCAAGGCTTGATGAGGTTCAGGGTTTGCCAGACACTCATTTCCCACTGTTGTGAGGGTCATTTTGCATCTGACTCAATTATTGACCAGTGAAAACAAGTTGTGCAAAGATGGTTGTTGCACAAGGGCAATATTTTGAGCTCTTTACCTAGATTAATGTTCAGGTAAGTCTTTTGCAAATGTCCATACTCTAATCCTAACTTCTCTCTTGCATAGGCAAAACAAATACAATTCTCCTCAACACAAAGGCAGTAGGAGGACATACGTCAGTCGATTGCGCATTTCCTGGCTCTTGAAGCGTGGGTGGAAGGTGTCTGAATCCACACCCTTTTGCCATATGCGGATTTGTTCAGCTGTGGATATCAACCCAAGAGCCAATGAAGACATCCAATCCAGCTTGGTATTAACTTCAGAAAAGTTTGAACAGGATATTCAGCCCTTTCAAAGTACAAAGACCTCATCCAGCACAAACACAAGCTGTCCATTGTGTATTTTGCAAGAGCAAGTTACCTGTTGAAGCTCCAACAGCATTCATCTCCTTCCCAAGTGCCTGTGACATGACCAACGTAAGATCTGCCGCCCTGTGCAAATACTCTTCACACAAAAACAAAGGTCCCATTAATTTAATTTCTCAAGTCCTCATCACTGATTCTCCAAGAAATTTTTTTGAATGCTTGTATAACAGTTCTAATTCAGATCCACTCTTTGCAGAAATCTTGTGTTTATGCACTATATATGCAACAACCATGCTATTCCTGTCAAAAGAATGGAGCACAAAGACTTCAGAAAGGACAGGAGGCTACTTACTGATTATAAGCCATGTGGGTTGCACAAGCCAACTAAATGTGTACTTAGGAATATACCTGCACATTATAAAATGCATTTTGCAATGATGATCTCAAGTTGAAAGGGAAAACAGAGAGCAAAAGCAGACCATAGTTCAACTAAAATGGCATACTAATGATGACCTAGTCTGATATCAAAGATTCTGCCCCTTACACTGAAAACAAAGAATTGAACATAAGCAGAGCATAGTTCAACAAAGCTCACACTAATGATGACCTAGTGTGATATTAAAAGATTCTGTCCCTTACAATAAATATTCAAGAAGAATCCAAACTTACATTGGTAGATGAGTGTGGTAAGCCATCACCACAGGAACATTAAGAAGCTTGGCTATGACCAGGGCTCCAAACACCTACTTGATTTCCAAACACTCCATTACACATACTTTGCTCACCAATGCGATGAACCCTTTCATGACCACACAAGAGCTCTTCTGTCACCCTTAAAGACATGACTTGGCTCACAAGTTCCAGTAACACCACTACACAAACCTAGTGAATGTGATGGAGCTGATCATGTGAACCCTGTTCCAGAAAATTGAGAACAGTACCTATCTTCAATAGTGAGAGGGCCTACTGGGTAAGTAGAAGAGAATATGAGAAAGATACATAATGGATATTGGACTTTGGGGAAGGACATTACCATTAGACCAGGAGATGATGCATGAATGATGTCAGGTCTGAAGTCGGCTACCTCCTTGTAGATGCGAGGGCTCAAAGCCAGTGACAAGGGAAGTGGCTTATACCATGGACAAGGGAGACTGTCAAAACCCCCCCAAAAACAAACATGGCAGAATTAAGGAACAGGAGATGCTTCCTGCACACTGATCCTGGACACATACAACAGAAGTCAGTTTCTGCAAGGAAGGAATGAACACTCAATTCAGGAACAATCTTCTAAATTGATGCTCACCTCCATGAACCAATCACTTTTGCACCATAGAATTCTGCAGGCACACCTATGTGTGTAGTCACAACCAGCACCTGCAAACACAAGTACTCAAAAGCAACCAAAACTCAGACAATATGTACCTACACATGAGGAAATAGATTGTGCCAGTTGCAGGAAGAGTTTGATGGAGAAGAAGACACGTTTGAATTTTTTTCCCAATGCAAAGCTAGACACTTTGGCATAAATATTGAATTTCTAAACAGATGACAACATGATGGTCTATACATACTTTCAAGTCTCCAGGTAGCACCTCACCTCATCTCCAAGCTCCCGCAAATACCGAATGAAGTTCTGATAGCGGTTCTTGTAACCACAAACATACCTGCAGAAGAGAATAGATCAAAATCCATTGCCACTTGTGGGTGCCCATGGCAACAGCAGTCAGCTGGTCTCCAGGGGCATGCGAGACTTGCTATGAAACAAAAAAGATAACAATATGTGTCTTTCTCACTGCACAAGAAAGATACAGTGTCAAGGTGAAGGCTAGCTATCATTATCATCTCTAACATGATTGGTTTTAGCTACAGAGAAGAAGAAAAAGAAGGACTCTACTACATCTTTGTTGTCAGTCAAATGGCCACGATGGTTGAAGACTCTGCTATTATTGCAACAGCTCATGCAGGCCTCGTGAATTCTGGCATTGAAGTTTTGCATATGTGGAGTGCATTGAATTTCTTGCGGTCGGATATGGCAAGCACGTTGTTACAGGAGGACAGATCCAATTCTGGAAGGGGGAAATTGAGGTGCGAGAGGCATACGCGAATGGCGATGGCTCCACGAACAGTGCAATGCGACGAGGCTTGTGCGCCCACTCCCTGGCATTTTGCTCTTCGTCGCTCAGCTGCGCGGAGGCTACAACCATTGTTTCACCGCTGCTAAATGCTGCGTCCTCTCCTGTCGCTCTGTCGTGGAGAGACTCCGGTGCGGCCGATGATGATCCGGGCCCCGCGCCTTCTTCGGACCAGAACGACGAGAATCGATTGTCGAAGCCGGAGTTTGTGCTCGGCGAGCAATTGTCACGAGGAGCAGATTCCGTGCGACTAGAGCTCGCATAGCCGTCAACCGGCAATAGATTCAAACAACTGCTGCTGCTGCTCTCAGCTTCCGCGCTCCCATGCAGAATCCCTCGAGGCGCCGCAGACACTTTTGGCGGTTCGCATGACCCGCTCAACATCGACATTTCGGACTTCGCCTCCAGAACAACCTTTGTCTGATCCTTCACCAAGATCCTGCTTCTAGCTCCTCAATCCGCAACGGAGATGCTCCAAAATCTATCACACCAGAGAATGAGATAGTACAGTTCCTTCGTCTTCTTCCTCACCAATTCACAAGATTCGTATTCTCGTCTTCCTCAACGAGCTCTTCCGCCAAAGTTTTCAAATATCCTTCACCAATCCTGAAGTAATACTCATTTTCTCAATACAGTGCACGCGCAAGTTCACCAAGCTGTCATGCTCAACCGATCTCGACGATCACTCCAGAGTCAGTCACGCAACGGATCCATCCTGCTTCACCAATACGCCAGCGAATCGTGAGCTTCGTTCACCAATACGGCAATCAGGCACATTTCTGCTCACACAAAGACAGAACCAATTGCGTGCGTGTCGTGCACGATGACTCGATTCTACGATTTGCAGTTTGCGGGAAATTTGGGAAACCGGCGCCTACTCCTTGAGAGAGATAGAGAGAGCTTGGTGTTGCACTGGAAGTTACAACTTCCCAAGACTTCTCAGCTGCTTTTAAATTGTTGTTACTGTTGCTCAGAAGGTGGGAAAAACAAAAGCACAAGGTCGATGATTCCTGATTCCTTTCTTGCTTTCTTTCCTTTCAGACGGATTGATGTAGATCGGGACAGACAGTAGCGTACCTTTGCGTGAAGGAGGGGCATATTATCCTGGGGCGATCCTAGATGCTGCGTCCAGGCCTTGCAACTGCAGCAGAGCAGTATATACTAGGAATGTGCACGGATCTCTGCTTTGTGGCATTTTGTTAGTGCACTTCCTGCCTCCGCAAACTAGAACCCCGGGGCTTTTGTGATGATGCAGCCGCATCGAGGGAGGGCCACCATCGAGAGGAAGGGAGGGAGGAAGGAAGAGAGGGCGGGCAGGCGGGCGGGCGGGCGGGGACCTTGATTTCAGCGGCAAAACGAGAAGCGCCGAGACACGCTTGCGCTTTCCTGCCGTGCTTACACAATGAAAGGATGGAGGGAGAGAGGAGGCCCCACAAGCGCCGTCCAAGGGACTAACCCATGACAAGGGCCTATATTGAGAACCTCTTGGGATCGGAGTAGGTACCTATCTGAGCCAGCCAAGGGTCTCTAAAATCCAGAACGGCCTATCTTGAGAACCTTCCGGGATCTGAGTACATACCTATCTGAGCTAGCCAAGGGACTCGAAGACCCAGGAGAAGGGCATATCTTGAGAACCTTCTGGGTCTGAGTAGGTACCTACCTGTGCCAGCCACCGGACTCTAAAACCCAGAAGGGCCCGTCTTGAGAACCTTCTGGGATCTGTGTAGGTACCTAACCTAAGCCAGTGAAGGGACTCTAGAACCAGTAGAAGGGCCTATCTTGAGAACCCTCTGAGATGTACGTAGGTACCTACTACCTAAGCCAGTGAAGGGACTCTAGAACCAGTAGAAGGGCCTATCTTGAGAACCTTCTGAGATGTGTGTAGGTACCAACTACCTAAGCTAGTCAAGGGACTCTAAAACCAAGGAGAAAAGGCCTATCTTGAGAGCTTTCTGGGATCTGAGTAGGTACCTACCTAAAGGCCGATAGGCCAAGTGGAACTTGGTACTGAAAATCCAAGGGACTCTAAAACCAAGAGGAAAGGCCTATCTTGAGGACCTTTTGGGATCTGAGTAGGTACCCCACCTAAGCCAGCCAAAAGGTGACTCTAAAGCCTAAGAGAAGGGTCTCTCTTGAGAGAGCTTTCTGGGATCTGAGTAGGTACCTTATCTAAGGCCAATAGGCCAAGTGGAAGCCAAAGACAAAAAATTTCTTTCTGAAATGCCCTGCCCAAATTTTTGTAATTTTTAGATCTAAGGTGAGGGAAATATTGAAGTTTGAGTAATAATTGTTGTTATTGGAAAGTTAACTTAAAATTTTTAAAATTTCTTTTTTCACAATTGGGTCTTTATTTTCAAGGTCTTGTTGTTCACACTTGGGTCTTTATTGTGAATATCTTGTTGTTCACACTTGGGGCCTATTGGCACGTATCGTCACTCCATACGAGTTTTGGTGAACCTAAACATATGTAGACCATGAGATGTAAGCAAGGAGGATTAATATTCTTACTCCTACTCCATTTGAGTGGGGACTAATCTTATGCCGATGCCCATTTTGTAAGTGTAAAAACCTTCCCACTCTTAAGTTGACCCAAAAAATAAATAAATAAATAAATAAATTATTGCTCCTCTTTGCTACGAGGGATATCCAAGGGTATAAGGCGGCCTCCAAATAAATACACTAAGAATTTTCTTCACGTGCGTTTTTATGTAGATTTTGACGATTTTATTATGCAGGTTTTTTTTTGGGAACAAACCAAAAATATTGCCCAATTTTTAGGCCGCCACCTCATGCTTGAGCTCACACGGGCCTTGGTAAAAGTCGAATGCGACCAACTTTGACGAATAACAATTGGTATGATTTTCGAAAATTATTCAAACCCCAAGTTCCACATCATAAGTAAGTCACAAAGGAATAATAACATCAAGACGATGAAAACCTTACTTTGAATGGAGAAAAGACATTGAGTTACAAGTCATTACATTTTATTCATTCTAACAAAAGGTGTTCATGTTCGTAAAGTGATTTCACTAGATTTCGAGTGAATTCATTAGTATTAATAAACAAAGATTAGTTGAAAAATAATGAATTCATTGGTTTAATGAATGGGAACTAATGAATTGCACCCATATTTTTTAATAATGATTAAATGAAAAAATAATTCAAATCAAGATATATCAAAGGAATTAACATCAAGGTAAAGTTAGGGGTCTAAGGTTTCAATTTGTTTTGACAACAAAAGGTTCTTAGTTTGATACATTATCGTTTTTAAAATTTGGGACTCTCTTTACATTTTAAGCCTTCTTTGCATTACGGCCTAAACACCAATGACCATTGAAATTGAAAATCTCTAATTGAATTGAAGGAAAAGACATGTATGTCAAGGTATAAGTTCATTTTATAAAAGGTTGAAGAATTAACAATTGAAGGCAAAATGTCAGGTATTGGGGTTGACATGTAAAATGATTTTTTAATTTCCATGGGATTAGCCTTTTGGATGCATTTTGATGGCTCTCAACATTTCCATGGGCATAGTTCCTTGGTATAATGTAAAGAGGGCCTCTTAATTTCATCCATATAGGCAATTTGGAACATGTTTTTTCCCTTACTACATTTGAAATCTTTTTTTTTCTTAAAGAATGTAACTAGGTTAGTGAATGGATGTTAATGGAATTGTTGAGTTATTAAACCTTGGACAACTCTAGTTGTCGACTTTAAATATGAGAATATTAATAAATGACATTACATTAGGTAACCAATTAAGGATATATATATTTTACATGTGCTCCGGAACAATGGTTCCAATGTTGCTCTAGTTAGAATTGGTTGGTTAATCTAGGGTGAGCAATGGTTGAATAAATCAAAGGAATTTTAAGTTCTAAATGACCTTGGCCTATTGCCAACCATGGTCATGGATGTTGGAACTAGCCTTCATGAACCTAAAGAGTGGAAGGCACCATTAGTTCTAATAATCTAAAAGTATCAAGAAATCTCTCTTGATGCCGAATTTAGTGAGAAATCTATAGAAATTGTATTTCTTATGGAGCCATGGAGGTCAAGTGTCATGTCATGGTGAGTAGTCATAACAAAAAGAAAAGTTTAGCAATTGCCATGAAAATCCGGTTCATTATTGTGCAATCCATATAAATGGCACATCTTGGATGAACTATTCTAATGGGCTTGTCATTTATTTTGCGGGTTAAAGCAATGACCTACGGCAAGAGGACATATTCCACTATAAATTAATTTGCCCCATCAAACAAGCTTGCTTGGGGGTTTAGGCTTAGGCTTGCCCTAAACCCCCAAGCAACTTCAATGCACCCAAACGAGTCTTGGGTGGTTCTTACTTTTATGAAGAACCTTTGATCATGGCTTTAAAAAATAAAATAGAAGTGACCCCCTGTTCCCCTTTAAAGAATTTTACCCTAAGGTTATAAAATTCTCAAGCACTTTGGCTTATGGTTTAAGCATCATGGCTTATGGTCTAAGCACTTTGGCTTTTGGTCCAAGCATTTTGGGTTATGGTTTGAGCATTTTGGTAGTTGGCCTCAGCATTTTGGTTTAAAGTTACACTATTCTTAAGCACGTTGACTTATGTTTTTAGCATATTTGCATGTGTTCTAAGCACTTTTAGACTAAGCTTATAACTTGAGCATTTTAGTGTATGGTCTAAAGCATTTTGGCTTATGGTTCAAGCATTTTGGTAGGAGGTCTAAGCATTTATTTTATTGTGGCTTAAGCATTTTTGGCTTATGGTTTGAACATTTTGGTAAGTGGCGGAAGCACTTTTAGTTGTGGTTTAAGCATTTCAGTCTAAGGTTATAAGGTTCTTAAGCATTTTGGCTTATGTTTTGTGCATTTTTTAGCACTTGGTCTAATCAATATAGAGTAAGCTTGTAACTTAAGCATTTTGGTGTATGGTCTAACCATTTTAGCATGCAGTTCAACTCTCTAAAGAGGGAATTTTCCATAAGCCAAAGTGCTTAAGAATTTTATATAGCTTGTTCTTGAGCTTCCAAAACATTCTAACTAGAACATCATCAGTTCATGCTTGGCATTGACTCAGAACTAGAATGACGAGACAGCTTTCGTGTTCATCAATAACATCAGATAATGGGCCATTGGTTAGACCTGGCTTGCAGAGCAACCCACCAACGCTCAGCCAGGTGCTTGCTAACAAGCACAAACAACCAAACCATTCAAGCAAGCAACCATGGAACTATGTCTCGGTACCCAACTCAGCCATCAACGCAAAAGAATTTGGGATGATGCATCAAAAGCCAAGAAAGGTTGTACATGGTTTAAGGTTTAGGGTTGCACTCGATTTCACGTGCAAAACAGATTGAGCTCTCAAATGCTTGTTCCAGTGTTGGACTGGTATATTGACTTACAACCTGGGTATACAGCACTGCTGGGATGAGTACTGGTTTTTTTGAAGAACATACCAGTCGGATATGACCTGATGCCATGCCAGCAGCCTTATACCAATCCCAATATGAGGTTTATACCTGACTCATATACCAGGGCAAAAATCAGCATTGGACCCAATACCAGGACCAGATCGGTATTGTCTAAAAGTGGATACTGGTCCAACACTGGTTTGTTCCTTAAGAATCACTTGTATATGCAAGATGGAAAAAAGGAAAGGAAAAATAAAATAAAATTCCCCAAAAAAATTTGCTTTTGCATGTAGTAGACATATAGATCCCTTGGAACCTTATAAACTCCTAAACTCAACAAGGGTTCAAGGGTTCAAGGGTTCTAGCAGCAGTTTTGTCAAGCTAGAATACATTGGGTATTATATTCTAGAGGTGAAGAAGATGGGGGTGCAGGAGGAAGGCAGCGCGGTGATATCATGAAAAAGAAGAAGAAGAAGAAGAAGAAGTGAGTGCAGCGAGTTGATCATACACAACTCGTATGTTGGGTCTCATTGAATGTGGAGACATGCACAACAGTGCAATTTTGAGCACTTCGTGCATTCCTTTCAGAGGTTCTTGGTCTCGATGAAGACCAACAAGGGCTCGGTCAAAGCAATCAACAGGTCGTCCTTCAGAAGCCATGAGGCGTACCCAGTCAGGCAAATCAACAGCCCCAGAATTGCCAGACATGATGTCGCCAGCTCCCTTGCCAGTGAGAAGCTCCATGAGGATGACACCCAGAGCGTAAACATCACCTGCGAGTGAAGGTTTGGGTTTGCGAGTGGCAGCCAGCTCAGGCGATCGGTAGCCCAGAGCACCCGCATTCAAGATATGGTTGGCAGTACCTGCAGCCGTCATGAGGCGATGAAGACTGTAATCAGCAACTCGCGCCTGTAAGTGTGGACCCTGGAGCAACACGTTACTGGCTTTGAGATTGCCATGTGCTAGTCCTTGCTTCCCATGAAGGTATGTCAACCCATTAGCAACGCCTATAGCAATTTGCAGTCGTTGCTCCCAAGTTAGAGTCGGATGTGTTCGCACTCCACCTGACTTCTCATACAAGTGACATGCTAAGCTCCCTGTGCTGACATAATCCGACAATAAAAGCTTCTCGTGCTCACGAGGACCCCAGTAGTATCCTCGCATCGGCACCACGTTAGGATGCTTGATCCCACCAAATCGCTTGGCTTCACGTGTGAAGTCCTTTTTGTTTTTAGCAAGACCTTCACGTAGCCACTTGACTGTAAGCACATGGCCGTTATCGAGTGTGGCTTTGTACGAGGTGCCATGGCTGCTGCGACCCAAAACCTCAGCTGGTGCACGTGACAACTCTTCAGCTGTGAACAGTAAAGAGCCATCCAGAAAGAAAAGGTCACCTGCCAGTCGATCAGGTGAATGGACTTTCAGTACCATCTGGTGCTGCTCTGATGAGAGAGACGAGCTATCATCAGCAGCAGAAGATAGCAATCCTCCTGCTGATCGCAACCTTGCCCATATCGGTGAATCTCCTGCACTCTTCTGCAGATCCAAAGCCTCCGAGTCATGATGATACTGAGGCTTTGAAGAATCGAAGCCTATGGCTGGGATGGTCTCTGGGTGAACTGAGTCCATTTGAAGAAGATCACGGGGGACAGCTTTTGCATCCTGAGGCGGCAGTGGTGGTGGCACTTTTACTGATGTCTTGATAGTTGTGTAATTGGAGGAGTTGCGGAAGTAAACAACAAGCAAGGCTGCTGCAATGAGGAGTGCTGCACCTACTGTGCATCCGCCTATGAGTCCAACTCGAATCACTGAACCTGAGTTTTTCTTACTGTTTCCCAGTGTTACCTGTATGCCTGGGTCAGAAGAAGAAGTTGTCGTCAAGGGCAGTATCAGATTAGGATTTCCTGGAAAGAATGACGTATTCGGGAAAAGTTTCATGAGATTTGGAGGAAGAGTGCCAGAAAGATTGTTGTGCGAAACGTTCAAGAGGTGGAGGCTGGCAGGAAGGTCTGCAGGGATGGCACCAGTCAACAAGTTACTGGAAACATCAAGTTCTCGAAGGAGTGACAAGTTTGAAAGTTGTGTTGGAATGCTTCCTGAGAGCTGATTTACATCCAGAAGCAGTGCTTCCAGGTTTACGTAACTGGCAATCGCATCAGGGATTTGACCAGATAAGTTGTTGGTTGAGAGATCCAGCCACCGAAGGGGAGGAGAAGGAGCTGCTGCTGCTGCTGCTGTTGTTCCCAACGGTTGCACCAGAATAGCTCCAGAGAATTGATTGTTTGACAAGCTGAGTTGAGAGATGGAGGGTGACGAAAGAAGCTTCAACGGGATGGAGCCTGTGAGCTGGTTGAAACTCAAGTCGACAGCTTGTAATCGAAAAGGCTGCATCAGAGCTTCATCATCAAGTGTACCATTGAGCTGGTTATGGCTCAGGTCCAGGATCTCCAATCCAGGACTCCAGCTTGCAAGTGAAATTCCCCCTGAAAACAAGTTGCTGCTGAGATCTACAACCATACATGACTTGAGCCTGCTCGGGAGTGCACCTTCCAGTTCATTGGATGAAAGATTCAATAGTTGTAAGGTGCTTGATGTCACCTGCTCCAGACTACCTGCAAAACCAACCAATCCATCAATCCATCCATCAATCACCATAGCCACACAAAACCCACAACAAAAAAAGAAAACTCCCAACACCCACCCAGCACGAGACCTGCTTGATGTATGTATGTACTCAAAGAATGCTTAATATGAAAGCCGTGCAAGGGACATAAGGGTGGGACCAAAGAAAGAAACAAGGAAAGGTGGGTGGCACCATCCATTGATCACCTACCTGTGAGCTTGTTGCTGCTGAGATCCAGTTCTTGAAGAAGAGGAGCAAGGTCATTCAAGAGTTGAGAAGGAACAGAGCTGCTGAGGCCATTGCCAGCAAGTCGGAGTGAAACAAGAGATTCCATAAGATCCATGGTGGGAATGGGACCCGTCAATCCATTGTTGCTCAAATCCAATGCCATGAGCGTGGTACAGCACTGCCCAAATTCTGTAGGAATGGTGCCGGAGAAGGCGTTCCCAGATAAGTTAAGGAAAGCAAGGGAAGGGAGCCATGTGAGAAGAGGATCAATGGAGCCTGACAGTTGGTTGTTGCTGAGGTCGAGTGTCACCAGCTTCGCTTGTTCAACAAGATTGTCACTGAAAGCAAGCCCTTCAGTCAAGGCATTGCCCGAAAGATTGAGAGAAACCAGCTCTGGAAGCTCCAGAACGGAGACAATACTTCCTGAAAGCAGAACATTGTTGGCTAGTGACAGGTTCACCAAGCTCTGCAGATTGCCAAAGCTCTGGGGTATGGTACCTGCAAGGTGGTTGTTGGAGAGGTCCAAGGATTGCAGCTGGGAGAGGGCTCCAAGATCCGCAGGAAGAGACCCATTAAGAGAATTGAGAGCAAGGGAGAGAGAATTGAGGTGAGCGAGGTTCCCTAGTGTGTACTGTCTGATCTCTCCAGAGAGCGAGAGGCCCGGGAGAGACAGAGCAACCACGTTGCAGCCAGGGCTGGAGAAGGTGACACCGTACCATCCTTGAGGACAACCTGCAGAGTCCACATTCTCTGCTACCCAAGAATCAGCTAGCACTTGTGAAGCTCCCAGCTCTACTATTCCTGCCTTGAACTGTAGAAGCAGCTGGGCATCTGATGATGCTGCTGCTGCTGCTGCTGCTGCCCCCCTCACCGACATTGGCAACATAGAGAAGAAGAAGAAGAAGCAAAGAAGACCCATTGCCCGGAGGAAGAAGAAGCTGCTGCTGCTGCTGCTGCTGCTTCCGCTACATGTGAGAAGGAGAAGCTTCTTCTTCTTCTGCATTGTTCTCCTCATAATGTGTGACGGATCAAACGCTCCTCCGAGTGTTGTTGTTGTTGTTGTTGCTTCTTCTTCTACTACTACATGATGACAAGCTGTGCAGCAGCTGTGGCTGCCGATCAGCTTCTAACTTAGAAGTTGGGAGCTGCTGTCCAGGAGGGCAAATGCAGTGTGTCCATGAGAGAGAGAGAGAGAGAGAGAGAGAGAGAAGAACAAGACGTGCTTGTTTTTCTGTAGCTCACCTGGACTGGAAGTTAGGCTGCTCCATTAACTTCGAATACAGGCAGGCAGGCTTGTCGCCAAGAGCTTTTTGTAGAGAAAAAATCTTACATGTTTATCACAACTCAGTGACTCTGAAGTTCTTGACCAGCGTTCACAACTCATTCCACATCACCTGCACTTCGCTTCTTTCTCTCTCTCTCTCTCTCTGTGAGAGCACCAGCCCATGGTTGAGTGAGCGAACTACACATTGTCTACTTGCCACAATCTCTCTAGTTATTTTCTAGTGAGGCTTTTTTCTATGTTGCACTTGTTCTTTCTTCTTCCACATTTCACAGCACGTCACAGCCTTTCCAACAGTTCAAAGCTTCTCTCTCTCTCAGCCTTCCCACTTTGTTGTTGTCGTTGTTCTTGTTCATGTGAACAAATTACATACACATCCTTAGGTCCTTCCTCTGACACCAACAAGAAGAAAGACAGAAAACACAGAAGAAGAAGAAGATGAAGAAGAAGAAGGCGAAGGAGGGCAGGGGGCTTGCTCATTCCTCCTTCCCTCTCTCCGTATTCAACTACCTGCCTCTCCTACCTACCTACCTACCTTGACTTCCCACCCTGCTTTTCTACCTGCCTGTCTGGCTCTCCTTCCTTCCTACCTACCTACCTGGTTCGCTCTCCTTCCTACCTACCTACCTTGACTTCCCACCCTGCTTTTCTACCTGCAGGTCTGGCTCTCCTTCCTTCCTACCTACCCTGTCTTCCTACCCACAATTCCACCTACCTGGCTGCCTCCCCTTTCTTCTTACCTACCTACCTTGTCTCCCTAACCACCCTTTCTACCTACCTGGCTGCGTCTCCTTCCTACCTACCTACCTTGACTTCCTACCCACTTTTTCTACCTACCTGGCTGCCTCTCCTTCCTACCTATCTACTTTGTCTTCCTACCCACTTTTTCTACCTACCTGGCTGCCTCTCCTTCCTACCTACCTACCTTGTCTTCCTATCCACTTTTTCTACCTACCTGGCTGCCTCTCCTTCCTTACCTCCGTTTCACACTTACCTACCTACCTACCTACCTACCTACTTTTCCTACCTACTGTCTGTACCAACGAAAAATTTAAGGCAGTTAAGTAGGTAGGTTTAACTTTTACCACGGGAAATTTTAATCACGCCAAAGGCTCTTTAATGCTAGACGTACAAAAGTACTGCCACATTCTATTTTACTATTTACCCTGTCTCTCTGTCTGTCTGTCTGTCTGTCGGTCTGCCTGCCCAGTGGCCCGTTAAATATTTTCCCAAACAAATTGCGTGCTGCCCAGGCACCTTTTTCTCCCCCCATAACATGCTTTTATTAACCCTGTCTGTATTATACACAGGGTTATAGGTTAGGGTTAGGGTTAGGGTTGGAGTATTAGGGTACTAATATGCATAGGGTGTTGAGTAGGCTTGTGTGTTCAAGTGCCCAAAAAAAATTAAAATTCCATAAGATGATTTAGCCAGATTTGGCTACATACTATATATGAAAGTAGGAAAATAATAATAATAATAATCCTTCTATATTCTTGGCTACCTACTAAAACTTATCATAAAAATGTGGCAATTTGGAATTTTTTTTCCTTTGAAATCTGGCAAATTTGGGCCCGTTTTTTTTTCATGAAAATTCCTTTGTATAGGTTGAAATCATATTTTTCACATCATAATTCGACAAAACTTCATCCAAAAAAAACACCGGTGACCACCTAGGTCCTACAATGGTTCCTTGAGCGAGGCCTCCTATGGATGAATGTTAAATTTGGACTCGGAGATCTTAATTTCCTTCTTAGGACGGTATATTTGTAACCAAAAGATTTCCCAAACACCACAAAATCCTAAAGTTACTAGGTACTTAAACCAATGTTTTTTTCTTTTCAATTTTGTGATGTAGTTGAACCATGAACAAAATTTATGCTTTTGTAGTCATTATTTTGGGTATTTTGTATTAAAAAAATTTGAGAAAAAATTTAGGAAAAAAATTTCTTTTCTTTTTTTCGGAGCAGTTTTTTTTTAATGAAAAAAATTCGTGGCTTTAGTGATTTTTGTTTTTATTTTATTTTTTCAAAAGGGTCAGAGTGGGGATCATTTCTCTCACAAGAAATCTAAGCATCCTTCTATATAGCATAGTGGGTTATTTACAGAAATCTACTGTAAAAAACTCTGGCCATTTTTATTTAAACTTTTTGAATAAGTCAAAATCAGATTTTCCAGGTCAAAAAA
>Ga0116227_10007562_pt1 | contig 21093 bp, 15 predicted proteins | sample S1TSphgellanicum_FD_89693 | JGI IMG/M metagenome (GOLD analysis project Ga0116227, IMG submission 89693) | Host-associated microbial communities from peat moss isolated from Minnesota, USA - S1T2_Fb - Sphagnum magellanicum MG | ecosystem: Host-associated > Plants > Peat moss > Unclassified...
AATAAATAAAAAAAAAAAAAAAAAAAAAAAAAAAAAAAAAAATTAAAAAAATCAAAAAAATAGTTAAAAAATATATTAAGAAAAATAAAAAAATGTTTTTTTTTTTTTTTTTTTCCTTTTATGTTTTTAAAAACCAAATTTAGCAAAAAAATAATAACCACTTTGGCTACGTAAAAAAAATGAAAAAAAAATGATTGGAAGAGTTAAAAGTACTTTAAATTGTTAAATTTTAATTATGTATTCTAATATTTCAAAACATGATACATCTTGAAATTGTGTTGACATTAGTATTGGATGAGAGTTATTGAAATGGTAATATAAAATCTCAATATCATAACTTGCTAATACTGTGTTAATAATCTCATTATCAAAATATGGGAATATTTTCCATTGGAAAAACATTTCACCTAAAAATGTTGATCTTACACATTGATTTTCTTTTTGGGCAAATTTTCACTATGTGGTGATCTTAGTTTTTAGAAAAAATGGATAAATGTGTGTTTTTATGTAAGATTATTTTTAGTAAAACATTCTACTACTTCAAAATCAAGAAATTGAAAAAAAATGTTGGGTTTCTTATATAGGGGAAAAAAAACACTGCGAGGTTAATTCAATTAGATAAAAATAATTTCTGTATGAATGATGAAATATCATATCATATTTTCATTTTAATAGTATACTACTTATGAATATAATCAATCACACATGATCTTACACGATTATTGTATTGGGTTGACAAATTCAGCAATAATTAATTAATAAAAAAAATCAGTGAGTTCCAAACATTTTATAGTTTGGTGTTGAAATCTTGGAAATATCTATTTATATTTTACTGGAAAATAAGGTACCTTGATGATTAAAATGACAATTAAATAATACCTTTGCCGAGTATTTTAATAAATTTCTTCAATTTTGGTGATGTTTTTGAAAATATAATTAAATATTCAGCACAAAACTGCCAAATTTGCCAAACTACAACGGTAGTCACAAACAATTGATAGATTCTTAGATCATGATTCACAAGCAATTACTTTTTTTGTGACCAATTGTTACGAGCTTGTCAAAAGTAACCAATCACAAACAACTAGAAATCCAATTGTTTGCAATTTTCAACTTGGTGGTAATCGCTACCCATTTTTTTCACTCATTGAAGTGACTTACATGACATCCCCCATCATTTGATTACAAGTTGTCAATTGTTTTCAATTATTTTATTTGATTAAAATTACTTATTTCTTAGTCACTAACAAATTAACATGAAGATTTAGAGGTTGGTTTGTTGGCTCATGTGGATTTTAGTGCTTCGATTGATGATGATGATGATGATGATTGGGATTGGGTTTCTACCCTATTCCAGCACTTTGTTAATTTTGGAGTAATACAGAAGAGGTCATCTCAATGGTAGGTACTCTTGGAATAGTCCATTGGAATAATAGGTAGTAAGTATGTATCCCATTAGAGTTGCACTATAATTTGTTAGAGTTCAACAACTCAGTCAGACAGATTGTGGGTCTGGTGGATTCTGTGCACAAGTTGATTTTCCACAAACTTGAGAAGTTAAAAACTGCCAGTATTAGATCAACCTCAATCAAGTGCTTCCATATCTACTACTACAGGCCCCATCACATTTGGAGCTGTTTTTCTGATGAGTGTTGTTGGGAAGCTTTCTGCAAATGTATATCAATGGAGAAGGTAGGTAAATCCTGCATGCTCAAGTACCTAGTGTTATAGTGTGACTCCCAAAAGTTTAAGTATTTTTCTTTCTTTTTTCTTTTGTGATGATGGGCATCATTGATTGGCCCCATCACTGAAAAAATAGTTCAAGCTTTGATCAGACCCAACATAGATATATTGTAAGTCTCCTCCTTTTGTGCTGCTTATTGTAGGTTACTTGAGTAGAACTTAGAGCGAAGGATATCGGATAAAGGGAGATGTTATTGGGAACATTTTGGGAAACATTCAAAGGACCTCACACTAAGGACAATTTCAAAATGGAAGATTATGGAAGGACCTCACCCTAAGTTTCCCTTGGCCTAGTTGTATAGGTCACAATTGTAGAATTTGGGGCAAAACATTTGGGATAAAGTGTTGAGCTATTGGGTAGAGCTTGGGGGAACAAACTACGAGTGTCATTGGGAACCTAATTGGAATACAGTGACAACATCAAAATCTCCAAACCAATGTTGTTTTTACACAAGCGCTGGTTTGGTTTTTGGATGTGTGCTCCAAAAAAATCCCAAGTCCATGGGATGTACATCTTTGAAAGACTTTGGTTTGGGACGTGCAAAAATGTATAAGGATGTATTTGCAGAACATCAGGCATTTTTATCAAGATACGGAGCAATTGATACACAACTATTTAAGATCTATCATTTTCGCAATTGCATTGAGAAAATCAAGCCACACAAACGATGTAAACTCATACTTTTGATGTCCATGCATGTATTGCATATTCTTGTAAACCATACAAACTTGCATGGTTAGTTGAATGTAAGTAAATATAAAATTTCAAAAATTTTAAAAACACCCAAGAACAAGAATGTAGATAAAAAAAAATCTAAAACTCACATCGTGATGCAAATTGCCCTAATTCACGCTAATGAGGAACTTACATCTAATTAGGAATGACCATATGTAAAACTTCCATCTAATCAACCATGCCAACATGATGATGATGCAAATTGGTCTAATTCATGCATGTTTTTTTGGAACTTGCTAAAATAAAAAAAAACCTTAAAAATTTGCAAAGTTGCAAAAATAACACAGTTAGTAGGTACCTACAATAACAGAGGCTAGGCTAGGGGGGTGGGGGCGGGGTCGAAGGCAACACTAGAGTCATTAAGAATTTCACGGAATCCAGGAAGCACATGGAGAGCTGCTGCAACTAGAAAATTGCATTCAAAACAGGAATGAATTCAAACGAGCCAGACCAAGAAGTAAGGTATGACAGGTAAAAGACAGTTAACTGACATTTTTGTTTGTGAGTGTCTCAGCAACAAAACAAAACAAAACAAGCTGCAACAACCAACCACATCCATGGGGGGGCTTGGAAGTTGGAACAGACCAGTGGAGAAGACGCTAAAAGTTATGTCCCCTTCCCCACCCTTCAGCTGTAGTTGTTGCAATAGTACTTAGATAGCTATCAGAGTTGCAGGCTGCCATGCTCTAGAACAAGACCACACAACAAAGCAGCTGGGTGGTAGTAGGCTAGACAGTCTGCGCACACTTCTGTTGTTTGCACACACCAAACAAGACAAGCTTTTGTTCTGCCCTGACAATTGGCTACCTGAGAGCTAGCTGCTGAGGGGAGGGTGGGGTTGGAGGCTCAGTCCAGACTACAGACCAGTGTTGGGTGGGCATTGGTTTTTGTTAAATAGCCACCAGTTTTGGTTTTTTTCAAACTGTAAGAATCAGAGAACCTCTAGAGAACCGCAGGTTTTCTTTCAGCTCTTAATTCCCATAAGCTATTTGTTCCTTGGCCCCTTAATGACCCACTTTGAGTTTTTGCTCTTCTGGCTCTGACTTGGGTCCTTTTTCTTAGTTCCCCATAAAGCTCTGAGGGCTATACAAACCACAAAAACCACCGTGCTTTTTTATTTAAACAATTCCCATGATACTCACTAGATACCCAATGCAGGGTATCATGAGAAAAAGTAAAACATGCCTGCTTGCATTTTGAAAAACATAATGCCCACCCACAGAGGACATTTTTTAGAAATGCAATGCTTGTGGCATTACATTTTACAAGGCATTACAATTTTTTGAAATGTCTGCCGATGGTACATGGGCATTGCAATTTATTGAAATGCACTACCATTTTTCAGAATGCTCTGTCAACAGGGCATCATGTTTGTGTGTAAGCCAACCTCCACCTACACCAAAAAAAACTGCACACGAGTTCTTATGCGAGCAATGATTTGTTTTTTTCAAAAAGCTTGAGATCAATGGGCATGTAATGGGTAGTTTGATTTTGAGAGCCATGGTTATACACCTTAAGAACCTCCCTGATACCCAGAAAGAGGGGTTGGGGGTGGTTTTGCAATTTCTAATACCTGCCAACAATGGTCCCAACGTTTGCTTTCTCCTCCACTCACCAAATTAGCAAGAAGAAAAAACAACCACTGAGCACTGGGGACCGTTTTCCCTGAAAAGAACGACTGTCGGCTATGAGTAGTGAAGAGTAGTTGTTTTGTTTTGTCCTTGAAAGACATTGCTGTCTGTTGTGAATAATGAGCTCTGTTTTTCTCCTTTAAACAAAAATTTGACTTGTTTCTTGAACATGGAGGGAGGTCAGATCTGTCTGTTAGCTCTGATGCTGGGGTATGTGTGTCATTTTTGGCACTACCACCATCCAACAACATAGAGCATCTTGACAGTTTTGATTGTGTGTTATAGTAACGAGCTGCATCACTAGTAGTAAAATGGTCTTGACCCCAAATTAGACTTTTGGACGCTGTGAGCAAGCTTGTCATAGTGGTGTGAAATTGGGTTTGTGAAAACATGTAATGTAAAGTTGCTTGCAGCTACCCAATGGATAGCAAAGGTTTCAAAAGATTGGCAAAAAGAAAAGGATTGCTTCTACTTGATCAGGCCTAGTGAGTGATTGGTCACACATTGACGGCTATTGATTGGCTTACCGTGTGACATATTTAAATGTTCTCTCATTATTCAATACTTATTATTGATTATTAATCAGGGAGAGTTTCAAGCATCAACACTAAAGTTACATGTGAGAAAATAATAATGCTATCATCTCAAAACATAGTGCAATATGGCAGTTTTTGTTCATACCCAATACTTTTGTGTTCTTACACTGTTTTCATGTATCTGGGACAACTTATGTCTCTCTCTCAGCCCACCGATCTGTCTGACTGCCTGTGATCATCCATGAATGAGAGCTTTTGTGGTGCCCTTTGAACAATTTCTTTTTGTCAATTGAGGATGATGATGGCTACAAAAGTATGTACTACTGAGTTACAAATTAATTTCCTGCAACCGAAGAACTAAGAAGAAATCTGGGAAACACACAAAAATTAAATAAAAAAAAAAACCCCAACGAACCGCAGACAAGGTGGAGACAAGATCAACAGACGAAGTCTGAGTGTGATGAGATGAGACCAGCCAGACAAAGGGTACAAGGAAGGAAGCCTTGCTGCAGGTCCTCCTTTCAATTGGACTTGGACTCCCAACTAACTCCATGCAGGGAGACATGAGTAATGGAGCTAGGTCGGGGCTTTCATGATAGACTTGGGAGTGGAAGGTGGGAAGAGAGGCGGTGGATATTTGATGATTTCTACTTTTATTTATTTATTTATTATTTATTTATATTTATTTATTTTTTAAAAAAAATTCACTTTTGGTGATTAAAACCCCTCCAAAATCATTTCATTGTAACTAATAGTCACTAGTGCACCATCCGTTGGAAGCCTGTTATTACTCATGTATGGATGAATGAATCACGTCAACTCATGTCCACCCACCATCCATCCCACGTGGGTGCATTGGTGGGTGCTGTTGGTTCATTTTGGCTTTGATGTAAAATATGTGAAAATTTGTAAACATAATGCTCCTTTTGGGCATAATGATCATATTCGCATTTCCATAATGGGAAAAAGCTATTCACTAATTCCTTCAGTCTGGTTTTGTTACTAAGACTTGACATATCCAACACCCAATTGAAAGAGAACAAGCAAAGGATCATTACTACTTGGATGAATGTCCTTTTAAAAAAAACTTAACTCAAAATTGTTTGATTTTGAGCTATGAAAGTGAATGTTAATTTATAAATGGCTAGAACACCTATAATTTGGGTTTGTAATTTGCAAATTGTTGTTGAAATATGAGATAAAAATTGGGCCGTATGAAATTAACCAAGGAGAATTAAGGAGTGATTCATTGCACTAGAATCCTCTTCATGGAGGACGATAATGAGTAACTCTTCTAAAATGGTACTACTACTCGGTCTATGTGGTGCCATGTTATTAACATGTCCATTGTAGTTATTAATTCATATTTTAAGGACTCTTTTTGATCTTTAGTTAGCTAGAGGCCTCATCCTTCAATATTTATAATTTGTCAAAAGTGCAACCACGAGTGTAAAAATGATAGTCACTCATGTGATATTCAAAATATCTCTAAAACAAACCCTTCCCATAACGTGCATATTGACCATGAATATGGATTTATAGTACAAGGAAAATTGTATTGATATTTTTGTGAGCTTTATTATCAAAGCATTTTGAAACAATTATTGCATTCTAGTGCTTGTAAGTGAGTACTCCCCCCCCCTCCCCCCATATTCCCCTCATAATAGAAGAGTTCATAGACTATATAGGCTATGGAACAACATTTGAATATAGTTTATCATTGTTGTTAGTTGAGTCAAAATGGAAAGGACTTTAGTTAGATTCCTATGTTTGTGTGTGGCAATTGTTAATAGAACTAAAAGGTGCAACAAGGAAAACAACATCATTATTGGAAAGGTTGGAATGGAATATGGATCCATATAATGACTTTTGCTATTAAAATAACATCTTCAATTGCTATTAAAAACAATGTTCAATTTTGTACTAAAACAATATCTTCAAGGGAGATTGTCATCAAAAGTTAATTACTTGGCTTTATATGAAAATTCCTTTGTTATTTTCATTGGAACCATGGGTACATACATCATTAAAAACATGTATGGCAACGTAATATCATTAAATTTCCTTTTGATATCTTTTACCTTCTTGGCCTTGCCGACAAAAAGAATCATCTAATACCCATGGGCATTTGATTAGTGAGTGCCAAACTTGTGCTTATCTTAATGGAGATTAGCACTAATGAGAAAAGTGAAAATGAGTGATCCTTGTTGTTGTTGTGGTGTGTGTAAATGTGGTTGGCCTGAAGTGTTTGCCAATGAGATTAGTGTTAATTATAAACTACCGATCTTCTCATGGAGATGGTTTTTAAAAAAATCAACATTGATTTGATTTATTTTTTTGGGGAGTGTTTTTTTGCATTTTATCTTGCATTTTGTGTAGATTTTCAACTTTCATATTATTTTTCATAACTTTTAATCAAAAGGGCAATATAAGTGATCGATATGCAAATGAGACATCAAAGAAAGCTAAATGAAGGAGTGATCTCCTCTCATTAGTTCTTTTCAAAGTGGTGTTAATAATCGCAAGAAGTCATGATCTCAAAACCATATGCAAAGGGTTGACACCCACTAATGTTAACTAACTAGGGTTTCAGGGTCAAAGACTAGTTAGTTACTACAATCATTTGCATTGAGGGAAAAAGCCAATGATAGAAGGGCTAGAGTTAACGAACGGCGACAAATGCACCATGAGGGGATGGATGGTGGGTGGATGAGAAAATGTTTTTCATTGGTTCCTAGTTGCCTAGTTAACCACAATGGTTAAGCTTAGTTATTAGTTTTCTATTTACCTCCTTTCCTAAGGGTCTATGTACGAGTGAATACTTACCTAGTTAACAACCTATTTTTAAACTACTTACCTACCTACATACAAGACCTTTTCCTCACTGGAAATGTTACCAAGGTGAAACCCTGGGACATCAACTTGGTTTGGGGATCATCCACAACTAAGTCATATGTAATGAATGGGCTTTCAATGGATGATGTGTTGGTAGCTATTGATTCACTTTGGTCTTGTTAAGTGGATGCATCTCATGTGTTGAATATGGGTAGAAAACAAGAGGCGATCTATTGCTCTTCACAATGAAATGAAAATCATCCAAGAAGTAAAGTTTAAAAGTGCAGTTGGATGAAATTTGAAAGGCTGGGGTCAAATAATCATCAAGAATTGAAGTGTAAAATGTGCAGATGGATGGATTTAGAAAGGCCAGGCGGTCAAACAATCATCCAAGGAGTAAGCTTGAAAAGTATGGATGGATGAATTTAGAAAGGGACCAAAAATGATCATCCAAGAAGCAAAGTTAAAAGTTCAAATGGATGAATTTAGAAAGGTGGTGAAGTAATCATCCGTGAAGCAAGTTTTAAAAAGTGCAGATGGATGAAATTTAGAAAGAGGGTCAAAATAATAATCCAAGTACAGAGTTTTTAAAAGTGCAGATAGATGAATTCATGAGAGAGAGAGAGAGAGAGAGAGAGAGGGGGGGGGTCAAATAATCATCCAAAAAGTAACTGAAACTAGTGCAGATGGATGAACTCAATAATGTGGTCAAATAATCATCCAAAAAGTAACTGAAGCTAGTTCAGATGGATGAACTTATTAAAGTGGTCAAATAATCATCATCCCCAAACGCAAGTGAAGCTAGTGCAAATGGATGAACTTATGAAAGGAGTCAAATAATCATCCAAAAAGCAACTGAAACTAGTGCAGATGGATGAACTCATTAACATGGTCAAATAATCATCCAAAAAAGTAACTGAAGCTAGTTCAGATGGATGAACTTACAAAAGGGGTCAAATAATAATCATCCAAAAAGTAAGTGAAGCTAGTGCAAGGGGATGAAATTATGAAAGGGGCCAAATAATAATCATCCAAAAAGTAAGTGAAACAAGAGAAGATGGATGAACTTATTAGAGGGGTCAAAATAATCATCATCCAAAAAGTGAGTGAAACTAGTGCAGATGGATGAATGAACTTATTAAAGGGGTCAAATACTGAAATGTGAATCTGCAATTAGTGAGCGCTCAGCGGTTGTTGTTTTTGGACACCTAAACCTACCCACCTACCTACCAACCTACTTCCTTGCCTACCTACTTACCGCCCTCCCTATCTACCGCCCTAGCTAGCTAGCTAGCTGCCTGCCTGCCTGCCTGCACGATCCTTAACGCCGCTCGCGCGCACAAATCCTCGCGCCCTTTCTCCTTCGTCTCCGTCTCCTCCTTCTTCTTCTTCTCTGGCGCCTCTCTTGTTGCAGCAGCTTTTTCCAACGATTATTCAGTTGCTGAACTTGCAGGAGCTTATTATACTCGCCCTTGAGGAGGAGATCTTGAGGAGCTGCAGGCAGGAGGAGGAGCACTACTTACTACTACTAGGGTTAATGGATCGCAAGCTAGCTGATTGAGAACTAGTACTGTGTTTTGCGAACTCGGGGAGGGGAAGGGGGAGGAAGAGGAGGAGGACGGAGACAGTAGCTGGGGTATATTATTATAAGAGGAATGAACTCGGGAAGCTTGCTCCATCCTGTTGCGGCCGGCTGCATTGGCAACAACTGCATGGCGTCTTCGTTCACGAATCATAATCCTTTTATTCACAGTGGACAAGTAAGTTTTTAGAAATTGCTTGAAGACTTTAACTAGTCCTGATCGGATGATCGATCAATATATATATATGCAGCAGCTTTAAAGTTGTATGGGAAGGATCAGCTGCTGGAAGAATTCATATTAGTATTGCCTTTGCTGCTTTGATCCTGCAACAATTGCAGTCAGGATCATGGATGCAGGTTTGATGTACGTGAGGAGATCTCCATCTGGGTCTGTTTGAATGTTGTTGTTCCTGATCGGTTTTTCAGCTAGTTGATCTGTTTGTGTTTTGTGGAAGGATTGTTTTGGGATCTTTGGATCAGTTGTTTGCAATGGCCGTGCTCGAATGAGGATTGTGAGGATTGCGGGGATTTGGTTTTGAATTTTTTTTTGGGGGGGGTGTTTTGTTGGATCCGGTTTATAGGGGCTGGAGGAGACGAGGCATTTGCTCATGTGTGCGACGCTAGAGCTGAACTCCGCCAGAGCCGTGGCGTCAGCGGAGGTGGAACTACACGACGCGCAGGTGCGACACTTGCAGGAGCTACTGGCCGCCGCTCAGCGAGAGAGGGACGAGGCGCGTGAGCAGTATTTGGGTTTGCAGGGTTGTCTCTCTCGTTCGCCTAGCATGAATGCAGGACGCGGTACTGCAGGATCCACCACCCTAGGTCGACACTCTCATGATCATCAGAGCCAGCAGCAGCAGCTTCTCAACTCAGGTCTTTCAGGGGTGATGTCGCCCGCAGCGTCGACGGTCCAGCAGGAGGTTGTGCAACAGCAGCAGCAGTTCGACATGGAGGAACTGCAAAAGCACCTGGAGATACTACAGGACGATGAACAGCACTTGGAGATTTTTCAAGACGAGCACCTGGTGGACCATTTGGAGGATCTTGCAGATCTGGACTCTATGCTGCAGCAGATTCCACAGGAACAAACGGATCACCCGAACGCACTCCAAAACCGTAGTACTCATGAGCAGTACTTCCACCACGAGCCCTGCGCAGTCGAGGACTCCGGATCCGACGAGCTTTTGTCGCACTGCATACGGCAGGAGCAGCAGATGCAGGTTCAGCTCCAATCTGCAGATCAGCAAGTCATGAGGAGCAGCTTGATGGAGCAGCAGCAGCAGCAGGTACAGCATCAACAAGGCGACATGTCTGTGCAGCTACAACAATCTCCATGGCGACAATCGCTGAGCAGCGGTCCGTCTCCTGCTGCTGGATTCTCACCAGCTGCAGCAGCAGTACTATGCAGCTCTGCAGTAGTGAGTCCACAGCTTCTTCCGAGCTGCTTGCCTGCACCACCTGGTGCTTTATTTCAAACTGCTGCTGGATCCCCGGTTTCTTCTCTCTTAGGCACTGGATCCACAGGTCTAGCAGTCTCTATGCAGCAGCAGCAGCAGCGATCAGGAGCACCTGCATCAGTACAACAACTGCTCCCCTGCAAGCACGTTCTCCCAGAGCCCCCGGAAGCAGATCTGCAGGTGATGCTCAGTTCGCTACCCGAGAAAGGCAAGCTCATGCAAGCCGTGATGGATGCAGGGCCGTTGCTACAAACGTTGCTGATGGCTAGTTCTAGTCCCCAGTTACCACAGTGGCGTCATCCACCTCCTGGTCTAGAGTCCCTGCAGCTTCCGATCACTAATTCTTCATGTGCAACAGATCCCAACATGAGTACCACTACTCTGCAGGGAGGCAATAAGTATGGAGTTTACAGACAATTGCAACGTCTGTCTTCCTTCTCTTCTTCATACCCCATCAGCAACAACAGCATCAGCAACAACAATAGCAGCAGCAGCAGCAGCATCATGAGCTCCCCCAGTGCAGCAGCAGCAGCAGTTTCTGGGCTCATGAGCAGCAATGTAAATCGCCACTTGCGAAGAGTGAACAGCATGGGACATTTGATGTCACCAGAAATGGCACTCACAAACCAACCTCGAAAATACACCAAAATCTACTGAAAGAATTCTGCAGCAGGAGGACATATCCAATTCCTACTTGACACTTCTCTGCAAGGCAACCCTGTTTTGCTTGCAAGCTGGGAAAGAAAGAGCACCACATTTGGCCTTCTCTTCTCCAGCTTCTTCACATCACAGTGTGTTGGGTCTGAAACATTTTGTTTGTAGTAGTACTTTTTTTTTTTTCCTTCGAATTTTTTTTCGCTTTTCCAAGGTAATCAACAACAACTACTCTGGTATAAAAATATGTTTAGCAGAGAGAAGAGCAACTCTTGCCTTCCATGTTCAACATGTGTCCAGTGTTGTTGTTGTTGTTGTACACTTGTTTGGGTCAATCTTGGAGACCTGGATTTTACTCATTTGGGTACCTACCTGATTGCAACAACAAACCCTAACCCTAGGGGCATGTTAGCAGAGAGAAGAAGTGTAGCAGCAACCCTTGCCTTCCATGTTTAACATGACTAGTGTTGTACACTTTTATTGGGTCATCTTGGAAGTTTAGTACCTGGTAACAACAACAACAACCACCCTGGTATGTTAGCAGAGAGAAGATTGAGCAACCCTAATTGCTTTCCATGTGTAACATGACAATGTACACTTTTGGGTCATCTTGGAATTTGGTAGCTGGTTTTGGTTGCAGCAGCTACTGATTAGCAGCAAGGGGATCAAGTGCAAACTTGCACAGATTATAGCAGCTTCTGATTTAGCATTAGTGTGTTGTGCAGGACTCAAGAGTCTTCTTCTTCACCATCATCATCATCATCATCTTCTCTTCTTCTTCTTCTTTTATGTGCAGTGTATTTAGCTTGTGTATTAGAAGTGTTTGTTTGTTTGTTTCTGTTGGGCTTTGATCATTTGTGCAGATCAATGGTAGTATTAGATCCATGAGGGATGCAGCGGCCCCAACCAGTGAAGGCATCAGATCATCTCTTCAAAGCGATGTTTTTTAATATGTTTTGTTGTACAATTTCAGTAAAATTTGATGCTGTAGCCTGCTGGTGGTGGAGCTGGTTAGGTGATTAGGTGAAGCATATGCCAGAGAGATTGTGCAGATTACTTTAGGTAGCCTGGAGCTCAATTGTATCTCAAACTTCACAATTTCAAGTTCATAGTCTGTGCTGCTTGCAGAGATCATGCTACGATAAATAAAAACTCCTGTACTTCCTGTACTCTCCTCTTTAAGATTGCAATTTTGTAATTTGCTTTCATGCTTCCATGTTCTCCTCTTTAAGGTTGGAATTTTGTAATTTGCTTTCGTGCTTCCATGTTCTCCTCTTTAAGGTTGAAATTTTGTAATTTGCTTTCATGCTTTCCATGTTCTCCTCTTTAAGATTGGAATTCTGTAATTTGGTTCCACCCATAACTCCTTATTTTTGCATGAAAAATTAGGACACAGAATTGTTATTGCAACAACAATTGTAGCTTATAATAAACCCTACAATTTTACAGGGCCAAATTCCAAATCTATTTTCACCTCATTTAGAAGTTATCATAATTCATTACCCAAAAGTACTTGGGCTTTCCTTTCCTTCTTTCTTAATAAAAAGAACTAGAACCTGGGGGGTCTAACTTAAGGTTAACTTAACCAGCAGTTAACTGGCAGTTTTCCAGAACTGGACTGGAATTGGATCTGAGTTTTAGAACCAAAACCCAGATTTTGTTTATGAACTGGACCCGAATTTTGTTTTTTTTTCCCCTTAAAACCAGACCCGGAACTGGAATCACCCCAATTTATTTATTTTTTAGAACCAATAGGTTCTTCATAAATGTCAAGAACTGCCCTGCAGCACTGGTTTGAACCTAAAATTTTGTGGCACCGACCGAATTAGGGCCATACCACAACCCGTATCCTTCTATATTCTTGACTACCTACTGGAACTTATTGTAGAAATATGGCAATTTGATTTGATTTGATTGTTTCCTTTTTGAAATTTGGCAAATTTGGACCATTTTTCCCATGAAAAATCCTTTGTATTGGTCGAAGACACATTTTTCAGGTTGAATTTTTGCAAAAATTCACCAATAAAAAAAACACTGATGGGGGGCAATGTACATCACATTTTATTTTATTGCTGCCTGGTGGATGCGCTCTAACAAGATAATGGGTATGACACTATACAACTCCTTGATGGGGCATCCTGTCTACTAGAATCATTTGTGAGCTTGGTTTAATCAAATGTGAAACCCATTCTAATGATCAATTTGAGCTTCAAATTTGTGTTTAAATTGATCATCAGAAAAGATTTCACAAATTTTTCGCAAAAAGATCATTGGAAGTCAAAAGCTCCAAATAGATGATGAACTTTGGTGAGGAAAGAGGGGATGGTGAGGAGTGGGGAGAGCAAGAAGGCAACACTTCCAAAGTGTGTGTGTGTGTGTGTGTGTGTCTCTCTCTCTCTCTCTGTCTGTGTGCTGAGCATGCTGTTTGCAGGGAGTATAAAAAGTGGTTGTTGTCGTGGAGTAAGTAGTCTGAGCAAAAGTTAATGTGCAATGTACTAACCTAATGGTCCTAAACAACCAGACAAAATGGAGTTGAAAAAGAGGGCATTGGGTTTTGAATTCCTTTTGCACCGACTCTTCTCTTTCTTCTGCAAGGCCTGACAATCCAGCAGCAAATCTGAGACTTTCTGCGACAAGTAAGTTCATGCAGGTGCCCCAGCAGCTATTTATTAGTTGTGATTGTTTCTGAGTTCCACCATTTCTGGAGTCTGGAGTCTGGAAGGAAGGAAAGTATGTTTGGGAGTTGGGACATCGTTTATCTTTCCCATCAAGCAACAACCTGCTATCACAAGCTTTCATGGCTTTGATGGAGTCTGGACTCTGGGGAACTTGGCATGTATAAAATATGACCCCAGTCAAGCTTTCATAGTATAAAATTTTTTTGGGGATATTTTTGGGTTTTGGGTCATCACAAGATTAAGCTTTAATGGCTGTAATGGGGAACCTGGTATGTAAAAGATTGCCTCTTGCCAAGTTAGTTCAAAATTACTGGGATTTTTTTAGGGTTTTGGGTCATCACAACATCCTGTCTTCCAGTACCCTAAACCCTAAGTACCAGTAACCCTATGATCCAGCTATCCAGTATAATCATTGATGCAACATTGTGTGGTACTTTTTAAAATAGCTCAAATGAACAATTTTGGTTAGTTGTGTGTGACAATTTTGCACCCATATTTGATAAAGAGTCATCTGTGTGCTTTCACTTGCAAAACAAAAATGGTCAAATTATGAATATGCTTGTCAATGCACATGCCATGCATTGGTTTATGTCTTGCAAGCAGCGCACTTTTGCATACTTGTTATGCATGCCTTTGTGTAAAAATAAAACAAACATATGTCCATGCCTGAAGGGCCTAAGTTTGCTAAAAATATAACAAGTTCCCGCTCTCTAGGCTTCACACATACATAGTATATTTTCTTTGTATCAATCTAGCTGTTCAAAACTTAAAAACTCTATAGACTTGTTATGTAACAATGGTTCGAAAATTGTGCTGTTTTGTGTACCAACAAATCAAGGCACACTTAATGTTCTTTAAATCAATGGGATAGCAACAAATCCATCAAGGTTATATCATGTCACAAGATGTTTGAAAGTGAGCTTGCCAATTTTGTTTCTATAGTTTGAAATAAAATTTGGGTGTTCACTTTTAAACATTGCACTTGAGCTTCATCAAGTGTAGTGAGCATCAACAACTTGTAACATTCTTGAACTTGTAAAGGTAACACTTGCTCATCATATTGGGCAACCATGACAAAAACTAGTCAAAAAAGTAATAGTCCTCAATGGCACAAATCCTTTAATCACAACCAACATTATATATTTGAAGAAGTCCTTTTGCCTTTTCATTGTTTGTGGGGAAATGGTGTGTAAAGGAGAAAAACCTTGAAATGGGATTTGAGGTTACATGTGTTCATTTATTAGTTGGTTCTTGCTCGATTGGACATTTCAGATGATTGTTCGCATCTTCTACATAGCCTACATCTTAAATAAAATGTAATGCTGCATTTCGAAAAAAACAAATTCATGGTTATAATGTTGTTTTTCTTTAATATACAATGAAACTTTTGTTGCCCTTGTTGCACAAACCCAAAATTTGAAGTTTGGTTGTATGATTATGGCTTATTACGCTTTTCATGAGATTGTCATGATCAAAACATATACATGGGTTATTGAACTCACCTTATAAAATGTTTGCATGTGGGTGACTTTCAATTTTAACACTCCCAAGCCTTGCTTAATTAATTCTTCAAGTTTTCCATGTGCATTATAGAAACATGTGCTTCATTGCCACCATCAATAACTAGTGTCAAATGGATGTTCTCCACCTTGAATTACATGCAAATTTTCAATATCGTTGTTGCTATCACACATTTCATTAAAAATTGGTCTGATAAAAAGTATGTGAATCCATTTAAATATTCATTTTTCAAAGAAAGGTATAAAGAAAATATGTTTAGAACAAATTTGTTAAGGAAGGTGAAAATGGAAAAAAAATATTTTCATTTCACTAACCAACATATAAATTGGTTTTACCTTGGGGAGCCTTGGAAGTAATAAGCAAGGAGGAGAGGGTTGCTTTAAAATAGTTGAATCTTTTGCATTTTACCTTACTTAGCATAAAAAATTGGAAATTGTTGAAAATGTATAGAGAACGTTAATTGAAATTACAAAAGAAATGAAAATAGGATTTTGATGTTCATCCTAAATTCAGTAATTATATCATGGTCCTTTAAAAGATCCATAAAATTGTATAAGGTTGATCCATTATTGATTTAACATATAGGCATATAGGTATATAGATGGATGTCAATTTTAAAAGATTTGATTTTGCCTTGGCCTTCATACAATTTGGGTTAAAAATTGCATTATTTTTTTAAAACACATTTAGTATTATTTTGAGGGTCAATAATTTTTTTTCATTTCTTCTAGGGTTGTGAGAAACACATAACATGATATTTTGACACACTAATTTTTTTAAAAAATTCTTATTTAACTTTCAAATGAAAGTAATTTATTACATTTTATTTTTTTATTCACATACTTACATTGGTTTGAATAAAAAGCTTTATGCTTATGTTTTTTGTGAAATCGCATGATTGAAACTTTTCATATGGAATTGAAATACAATCAATTGATATTCAATACATGTATAGATATTTTATAAAGTTTGGCAATTGTTTGAATGGTTTTTTAAATTCTTTATTATAAATGTCGTATTTTCACAAATATTTTTTGAATCATTTAATATCAAGTGATAAATGTAGTTCCTTTCCACAATTATATTCTTTGTGTTTTGAACTATCTTATTATGAGTATAATTTTCTAAAAATCTTTTTATGTTGACTTGGTGGAAGTTGAAAGACACATAGTTTTGAAAAATAAGATTTGTGATAACATTTTTTGTTCACTATAATATGTTTTTCACCCAATTCTAAACTCAATTTTCTCAATTGATGGAGCCCTCATTACATTTCATAGATATTTTTTCAAGCTAATCAATTGAACACATTGATATTTGTCAATAAAAATTAGTCATGTGATCTACACATTGATTATATCAAACCTTCTAACCTAGTAAGTGCATGTGAAACATAATTAGATTTGATAAAGGAGTTTGATGTTAAATTGAAGACGAAGTGGAGAATGAAAAACTCCAACTATTTGTGTTGTTCGTTATTGAAGGAAGTGGAATGGGCCAAAACATACTTAACAAACCAAAGAACTCATCAAATCTAGTATTGCAAACTATCATCTAAATATATTTACGTTTTGCCATTTGAAAACTATGATAATCATGGCAAGCTATGTTAAATAATTCAGATAAATGTTGAGATACTGAAATTAAAAATCCATTTAATCCAACCATGCAAAGGTGCCAAAAATGAAAACACACACACACACACACACAAATTGGAATCTGGAATGACAATGAGCAAAAGCAGAGAGAGAATCAAATCCTTGAGAAGGTTGTCTTCTTTTCTTTTTTGTGAAGTAAGATTGAAGTTTCTACAAACTGAACACAAGGTTGGATGTCATAAATATATCTGGCGGCAAATTAGTAGGCTACAAGATCGATGGATTGCTAGATAGCCGCCAAAGCTGAGCACATTATGCTTGGGGTGCTTCCACTGTTTGTTAGCGTTGATGCGTTGGGGGCCAAATAGAAGGACGACAAAAAGATAGGCCCTAATTTGGAGGAAGCAATTGTTAGTTCCAGATCAACTAGGTGTTTCCTCTCTCCTCAGATCCTCTCCTCCTATGTGGGCGCTTAATTAGCGGTGCCTCCAATCGCTAAAAGCCAAAAGAGTCATTGTTAACGGAGCAGCTGGCGGTAGCTATGTTGTGAGCCACTTGAATGCAACCCAAAGGTTGAATGCCGATTGTGGATTCTACTATTACTTGAGAGGATTGATTCTCCTCCGCACCTTTCTAGTAAACCCAGAATATCCCCATAGCTGCAAAGGGTTTGCGGAAACGCTCAAGAGAACCCAAGAATCTCAGTGCTGCAAATGCTTTGCAGAAATTCTCAGGATAACCCAAGAATCAATCCCACTGCTACAAAGGCTTTGTGGAAATTAATTCTCAAGATAACTCAAGAATCCTACTCATGAATCCCACTACCGCTTACACAGGCTATGTGGAAAATTTCACGAGAATCCCAGCCAGCATCCGACCCAAAAATCAATTCCATTGCTGCTCAAGCTATGCTGAAACTTTCAAGTTAACCCACCCAAGAATCCCACCAACCTACTGCTCCTCAGGCCATGCCAAAACTTTCAAGGAAACCCAAGCAATGTCTTTCAATGAGTTTTTCCTACAGCAACATCATTGGTGATCATCCCTAACAGGATGATCTAGCATCAATTGACTAAACCTGTAGCATCCTTCTATATTTCTGCACAACTTTTTCAAATTACTTTCAAAAAACCCTAGACAAAAAAACCCTAGACAACACACTTTTTTAGAAATGGCCAAATTATACCAGTATTGGGCGGTTCTCACTTTTTTGTGAGAACCGGCAGGTTCCAGTTCTGACATCCTGTTATGAGAACCTGATTGGTTCCCTAATAGACTTGGGGGGGGGGGGCGGTGAGAACCGACCAGGTTATCAAGATTTTAAAAAAAAAATCCAAATTCACCCAGTTCTCAAATAGGGCAATTCTTGCATATATAATAATAGTCAGTTTTCAAATCCGGTTTTCACAACCCATTTATTACATTTTCCAAAAACTAAAATTTAATTTAATAATTCATTCATTCTCTTCATTAATTAAAATAAAAATTTAAACTTAAAAAATATTGAAAATATATGGAAACTTGTAAAATAATTTTATTCAAAATTTACAACTTCACAACTTCGTCCTTTTTAAAAGCTCCTTCAAACTCCTCTAACTTTTCTTCTAAGTTAAGATCAATCTCAACAAAATCTACCAAACTAGACAGGGATTTACAACCTATCCTAGAATCATTGGGCCAATTTTTGTTAATAAAGATCAATTTGTCCAAATTTTTTTATTGTAAACGACATCTCTTAAGACTAGTAAGGATTCCAACTAATGAAAATATTTTTTCTAACTCAATTTGATATCCAACTATTCCTAAGATTTTTTTTAGCACAAAAACAAATGTAGAAAACATGCTTTCATGTTTTTCCCACCACTACAATTAACACTTAATGTCTTTAACATCCACTTGATAACACTTGAAAATAAAAGCTCTCATTAACCGATTCCATTGCTAGCTCTCTTGTGTTGGTTGTCATCTCAAAGATATCCAAACTCCTATCATCTTCAACCCTTTGATCAACAACACCCCTTTCAAATTCAACCAATGGATGCAAATAATAATAATATTTTAAAAGCATAGGAAACAATTTTTTTTGTCATCTTCAACAATTGCCTTACCTTGCTTACAACTAATAAGTGAGGACACAAGACGAAAAGCTTTAAATCTAGGGTCCAACATTAAAGAAAGCATACTATGGGCCTCTCTTTCTTCATTTTTTGTTTTAAAGGAAAGAAAAGAATTCAAAATTGAACAACTTCATTTTTTATGTTGGAGGCCAAACATGATAACACATTAACAACATGTTCATTTTCTTCCATTAAGTTGTCAAAGGTTGCAAAATCAATTTCATCCCTGAATTTTAGACTCATGAATATGGCAAAATTTAGTGAATCACTTAACAACCAATGACCCCTAAATTAATTCAAAATACAAGCAAATGCAACAAGGCCAAAAGAATCAACAATTATGCGACAAATGTACCATGTCAAAGGAGGTGACACTCTTACATTCATTCTCATAAAATTTTGCCTACTGTAACATAGTATAATTATTTCTTTGAACTACAAAGCTTCTTGGAAAAGGATAACTTTGCTATCAAATTTACAAAAGCAAAAAAAATGTTAGAATATGCAAAGTAAAAGTTGAAAAAAATGTGAAAAAAATGTTAAACTATGTAAAGTAATTATTTTTTCTAAAATGTGAAAACAAAAAAATTTTAAAAAATAAAAATTACCTTGTCTTCACTAGAGTGTTCAATTCCTTTGGGGGAAGACTTCAATTCACACATGCCTTTTCCCATTCTTGCCTACCCTTTCCAAAAAACTTTGGCCAAATTATGCATTTCTATAAATCTCCTTAAGCAATTTTGATTGACACATCATAACTCTTTACAAACTTTTTCTTCTATTGTAGAATATTGGCAAGCTTTCAAAAAATGCATGACCAAAACAAATGCCTTGAAAACTTTCTTCCAAACCCAACATATCACAACTTATAATTGATTCTAGGGTTGTAGTCATAATGTTTAGATTAGATCCTTCATCCTCAATGCATGATTGTCCAACAATTTTGTTAAAATTTTGACCACAATATATCCACTAGTATTTGTTGGTTCAAAAAAACCAAAGGCAATGTGTTTTAGCTATTAATCAACTCCTAAAAAATTGATCACCAATGCAAAATATATCATGTCCATCTTTTAACATCCATAGATCAAAACTTGTTGTTGCAAAATGACATTTTGCTAAAGTTAGTACAACATATAATTGTTTAGTTTTTCCACTAATTTGAGCAATAATTCATAAGAAAAAAATTTCTAGAAAGAAATTTTTTTTTGGACATAAATGAAGATGGTTTTTCAACCAACTATTTTCCACAACCTATAAAGGAGGATGATTTTTGACAATTAAAAGACCCAAGTATTCCAAAAAATGTTTTTGCTACATTTCATCTTTCTTGAAAGATTCTTTTATAGCAAAAAAACTAGATATGGCAATAGAAGAAATATTTGATCTCTTTTTGGAAGGTTGTTTTTCATCTTCCCTCCAAGGACAATTAACTTATTTTTCAAAAAATTTAAAAATATTACAATGATCTGAATTGACATGTTTCTTCAATATAGTTATACCATTAGTTGTGTTATATATGATTAATCCTTTTCTAGCTTGAGTTTTTGGATTTAAATTTCATATTGGATTATTGTTACAAAGAATACAATGCATAGTTTGAGAAGTTATTATGTCAACTTCTTTGTTATCATTAACACAATAAAATGCCTAACACAACACATTTATGATATTTTCTTTCCAAAATGATCTTTGTGCATGCAATTTTTAAAAATTACCCTTCATTTTCATTTCATTCATTTATGGATACCTACTTCTTTCTATTTGAAGACTTCCATTTTCTTTAGGTTCCAACAAAGGTTTATCTTCCATCTTTATTCATTAATAGATATATCACATTTTTTATATTAAAAAATTGTTCCATGTCTAATTTGAGATTAAAAATTACTACTTTAATGAATAGCAAAAAAAAAAAAAAAACTATAAGATATAAAAAAAAAAAAAAAAAACAAATATATGATTTATCAAAAACCAAAAAATAAAAATAAAAAACAATTAAAAAATG
>Ga0116227_10007563_pt1 | contig 21090 bp, 13 predicted proteins | sample S1TSphgellanicum_FD_89693 | JGI IMG/M metagenome (GOLD analysis project Ga0116227, IMG submission 89693) | Host-associated microbial communities from peat moss isolated from Minnesota, USA - S1T2_Fb - Sphagnum magellanicum MG | ecosystem: Host-associated > Plants > Peat moss > Unclassified...
ACGGCGACCACCACGGCGACCATCACACCCGCGGTGATCAACTTGAGCGGCACACGGGTGTATGACGCGACCTCCACCGCGAACGCCTCGGCGTTCCTGAACGCCGGGACGCTTCCGGGCGTGGCGGGTCAGTTGTTGACGCTGACCGGTAGCGGGACGTTAGCCGCCAAGGGCGTCGGCAACGAGCCCGTGACCGCGCTCGGTTCGCTGACGCTGGGCAATGGCGGCAGCGGCAGCACCGCGGGCCTCGAGCAGAATTACACCTTGGTCGGTGGGACGGACACCGTCAACGTGACGGCGCTCGGGATCAATGTGACAGCAACCGCTGCCGACAAGGTCTATGACGGCAACACCGCCGCGTCGGTCACCCTCGGCTCGAGCGGCGTGTTGTCCAACGACGTCGTGACCTTTGGCGATGCCGCCGCCAACTTCGACACCAAGAACGTGGGCAACGGCAAGACCGTCAGCATCAGTGGCATCACGCTCGGCGGCGCCGATGCGGGCAATTATCTGCTGGCCTCGAACACGGCCACCAGCACGGCCGACATCACGCCTGCGACCATCACGGTGGCGGGCGCCACGGGCGTAAACAAGACCTATGACGGGACCACTGCGCTACCGTCGGGTGCCAGCGGCTTTACCAGCGGCGGCATTTTCGCCGTCGATGCCGGTGCCATCACGGTGACCGCAGCGAATGCCGCCTATGCGAGCGCTGCGGTCGGGCCGGAGGCCGTGGCCGTATCAGGGTTGCACCTGACCGGCGCGGCCGCGGGTAACTATGTGCTGTCGGCGACGCAGGTGGTCGGATCGGGGACGATTGCGGCGGCGGGTAGTGGGAGCGGTGGCAGTGGTGGTTCCAGTGGTGGCGCCGGTGGTGGTTCGTCGGGCGGCAGCAGCGGATCGGGTGGCACCGGTGGCAGTTCGTCCGGTGGGAGCACCGGTAGTGGTGGTGGTTCTGCTGGGGGATCGGGCAGCGGCGGTTCGGGTGGAACGGCCGGCAACTCGTCCGGTGGCGCCGGTGGCGCCAGTGGCGGCTCGGGCAGTGGCAGCGGGAGTGGTTCATCTGGCGCTGGGGCCGGCGGAGCCGGCGACAGCTCGTCCGGCGGTAGCGGTACACCGGGTGCAGCAGGCAGCGGTTCGTCCGGCGGCACGTTTACGCTGCCGGCCTTGGGGTCCAGCTCCAGCGGAGCCGCCGGTGCCAGCGGAGCCGCCGGTTCGGGCACGTTCGTACTGTCTGGGACGCCGGTCAGTTCCACCACGAATGGCGATGCAACGACCACGACCGTCGTCGGCAGCATCCGCAATGATGCCGTCACCATCGATGGCACATTCATCGTATCGCCGCGCGCGGCCGCGACGAGCGGGTCATTACCCTATGAGATAGCGGCCAGCGAAACCGAGACCGTCACCTACGTTCCGGGGACCCTGCGCGCGCAACTCACCACCGATGACACGGGTAATGGTTTCGCCAGCACGGCTGCCGCGGCCGCGATGAACGAGGAGGGTCAGGCGTTCGATTCCATGCCCATCGTGTTCGCGATTTCCGACGATTCTGCGCGTCCCTGGGAAGCCATCGATACGCTCGGAAACCCCGGGTTCGACACGCCGATCGTCTGCGTCAAGGGGCATTGCGCTGCGGTCGTCAAGGCCGGTAAGAATCACGTCGGCCCCGCGGCCGTGAGTCGTTGAGCGCGAGCTTTATGCGCATCGTCCCATAACCAAATATGACCGCAGAATGGCGTCGGTCCCTTCGGAATTTCCGACTTCGGTAGCCCCTTACACAGTGCCTAGCGATTCTGTGATGCAAGCCCGCAGAAATTCCTCATAAACGCACGTATTTCCCAGCATCGTTAGCGTGGCGCAACCGACAATGCACTCCATCACTACACTCGGACAGGGTATTTCCCGATGACGGCGACTAGAGTGACATGCGGCGCTTGCCGAAAGGATGTGGAACTCCCTCCCTTCACGATGGCATTCCAGCCCATCGTCGATGTGGAAACCGGCGCAGCATATGCCTACGAAGCGCTGGTACGTCCGCCTGGCGGCGGCAGTGCTGCGGACATCTTGAACCAGATCGGCGAGCACAATCGCTATGCGTTCGATCAAGCGTGCCGCGTCAAAGCGATCGAGCTGGCGGCGCGACTCGGCATGGACACGCTCCTCAGCATCAATTTCCTACCCAACGCCGTGTATCAACCGGCCGCCTGTCTGGCGAAGACCTTCGAGGCGGCCGAGCGGTTTCGGTTTCCCTTGCCTCACCTGATGTTCGAGGTGACCGAGAATGAGCCGTCCCGGGACGTCGATCATCTACAATCGATTTTCACCGAATACAAAAAGCACGGCATGATCACGGCGATCGACGATTTCGGCGCCGGGCATTCCGGGCTCAACATGCTCGCGGATTTTCAGCCCGATGTGCTCAAGATCGACATGGCGTTGACTCGAGAGATCCACGTCGATGGCGTGCGTACGGAGATCGTGCGAGCGGTTATCGGGTTGTGCAATGCGCTGCATATTTCGGTCGTTGCCGAAGGGGTGGAAACGATCGAGGAGGCCGTCGCGCTGCGTGAACTCGGGGTCAGGTTGTTTCAAGGGTATTTGTTCGCGCGGCCGGTCATCGAGACGCTGCCGCAGGTGCCGGGGGCGGTGCTGGATGCGGTGCGCAGCAGTCATGAGCGGGCGTTGCTCGAGCTGGCGCCCGTGCTGCTGAAGAAATCCGGCTAGCAGATCGTCGCCGAAAGCCATTCCACTGAGGCGCCGGGCAGTGTGAGCGAACGCCGGCGACATCAGAATTCCCGTCATTGCATCCGATTGCCGGCCGGGCAAGTCCGCTATCGCGGACGCGTGTGATCACCTCGTTCCCAGTCTGGAGTGCGCCGCGAGATTGCGAAGGTCAATTACCCGAAACAGTGACTCATACGTCAAGGTCTGTTTTGACCGCCTGAGTCTTGCGAAGTGGCGACTTGGATTCAGCCACGTTCCTCATGCGTATCGTCTGGGGTCATTCGGGCAGATTTTATTTGTGGAGGGATGCCGGCTCTGCGTGCGGGTTGGGGTGTGCATGCTTACGGTATGGATAACGTAGGGTGCTCGTCAGAGACCAGTGATAATGACAGTTATCCGGAGTTATGGTAGGATAGTAGAAATGGAATTGACCAAACAGACGCCTGAATCTACTGCCGCGGGCGCCGGCGTGCTGGCCCCCCAAAATGCCCCAACACCGGCCGAGAACGTCCGGGCCTGGTGGAAAAAGGCCCGGCGCGTGTACCCGGAAGCCACCTTGCGCGCCTGGCGCTTCGACTGGGCGGCGTTTCTTGCCTTCTGCAAGCCTCGAGGGCTCATGCCGTTGCCGGCGTCAGCGTCGACCGTCGCCGCTTTCATCGAGGCCTGCGGCGAGGCGGGCAAGAAACCTGCCACCGTCCGCCGGTACTTGGCGACCATCGCCTGCGCGCATCGAGCCGCCAAGATCTTGAATCCCAACGACGATGAGGACGTCAAGCTCGCCCTCAAGGGCCTCTACAATAGAAGCCCCAAGCGGCAGCGGCAAGCAAAAGCGTTGGGGTGGCACGAGATCAAGCGGTTCCTGATCACTGCCGGCGACAACATCCGCGCCGATCGCGAGCGGGCGCTGATTGCGGTGGCCTATGACACGATGGCGCGGCGGAGCGAAGTCGTTGCGATGGACGTCGAGGATTTTACATTCATGGACGATGGATCAGGGCGTGTGATCATCCGGCGGTCGAAGACGGACCAGGCGGGGAAGGGGAGTCTCGCGTATCTGTCGCCGGACACGGTGGAGTACCTTCAGGTGTGGTTGAAGGTGAGCGGGATAAATTCCGGGGCGGTGTTTCGGCGATTGATTGGACGAGGGAGGATTGGGCCGCGGCTTCAGGTCGACGCGATCGCGCAGACGTTCAAGCGGGTGGCGGAATTTGTGGGGATGACGGAAGACGAGATGCGGCAGGTCAGCGGGCACTCGATCCGGGTCGGGGCGACGCAGGATATGCTGGCGCTGAACATTGATCTCGCATCCGTGATGCAGGCCGGGCGATGGAAGACCACAGTTATGCCGATGCGGTACGGGGAGGAAGTTCAGGCAGGGCGGGGAGGCATGGCGCGCACTGCGACGGCGCAAGGACGGGACCGGGTGACTGTACACACTCCACCTGAAGCTGAATCCAAACCCGGTCGCACAATATGATGCACCGAAGGGTGTTATTGGCCGGGATCGATACAGTATTCGGTGCAGCCGCGGCCAGCGCTTGCCTGCCGCCCTTGCCGGACTGAATAACCGATATGTACGATCTTCATACGCTTGGTTGGAGTAGTTTCCAACAGCTGTGTCTCACCATCACGCGTGAGATCCTGGGTCAGACCGTGGAATCATTTCTTGACTCCCACGATGGCGGACGCGACGGCGCATTCACGGGCACATGGAGTCCTCACGGACAAGAACATTTGAACGGTTCCTTTGTGATCCAGTGCAAATTCACGAGTAGACGCGACCATGCAATCCAATTGTCCGATCTTGACGATGAAGTCGACAAAGCAAGCAGACTCGTCGGCAAGGGCCTCTGCGACTCCTACGTGCTGATGACGAACGCCGGCTTGTCGGGTTCAAGAGCAGAAGAAATTCGAGCACTGCTGCAAGGTGTCGGGGCTAATCACGTTGTAACTTTTGGTTCTACCTGGATCGATCAGCAGATCCGAGAGAACAAGCGCCTGCGCATGCTCGTGCCGCGTGTCTACGGGTTGGGGGATTTGAGTCAGATCCTGGATGAACGAGCTTATAAGCAGGCAAGAGCCATTCTCGAATCGATGCGCGAGGACCTAGCGAAGGTTGTGGTGACCGACGCATATCGCCAGGCTGCCGAAGCGCTCGACCAGCACGGCTTCGTGCTTCTTGTGGGAGAACCCGCAGCGGGTAAAACGACCATTGCCTCCTTGCTGGCGATGGCAGCGGTCGACCAGTGGCAAGCATCCATGCTCAAACTGGACGATCCTGCTACGGTGACCGAGCGTTGGAACCCGGATGAACCGTCGCAATTTTTCTGGTTAGACGATGCTTTTGGGGTGACCCAATACGAGGGGTTCCTGGTCCACCGCTGGAATCATGTACTTCCTCAGATTGCGGCAATGCTACGTAAGGGCGCGAAAATTGTTATGACCTCGCGCGATTACATTTATAACCGCGCTCGGAAGGATCTGAAAGAGAGCGCATTTCCGTTGCTCAAAGAGAGCCAGGTAGTCATCGATGTTCATCAACTATCCATAGAAGAGCGGCGCCAGATCCTCTACAACCATCTGAAGCTCGGCACGCAACCCCGCATATTCGTGCGCGAAATAAAATCGTACCTGGAGGAGATCGCGAGTCATCCGCGGTTCATTCCGGAGATTGCACGCCGACTCTCCGACCCTCTATTTACAAAGGGTCTATTCATTGATCCATATTATTTGCGCCAATTCGTGGACAAGCGCGAGCAGCTATTGCAAGAGGTGATCCAAGGTCTTGACGCCGACAGCAAGGCGGCGCTGGCATTAATCTACATGCGCAACGATCATCTCGAGAGTCCGATCGAATTGCAGTCGTCTGAAAATGAGGCGATCGAGCGTCTCCATAGCAGCCTCGGCGGATGCGTGAATGCCCTTGACGCCTTGAGCGGCAGTCTTGTCCTGCACTCTCACGCTAGCGGTGAGGCCGTATGGCGATTCAAGCATCCAACCATCGGAGATGCCTATGCTGAAACACTGGTGCAGAGCCCCGAACTTCTCGGTATCTATATCCGCGGTAGCGCGTCGGAACGACTGATGGCTCAAGTAACATGCGGCGATGTAGGTATTGAAAAGGCGGTCGTCGTGCCAAAACCGTTGTTCGCAATGATTCTCTCAAAGTTGGCTGAGTCATCAACAACTACGTCCTACAAGTCGCCCTGGCTTGCGGCTTGGGGGGCAAAGCGGGCTCTACTGGAGTTTCTGTCTCGACGCTGTTCCAAGGAATTTCTTTGCCTGTACTTGGAAAAACATCCTGATCTTCTCGAGCAGGTATCGAAGCCCGGCATATACCTCGACACCATTCCGGAGGTTCGGCTGGCGGTGCGACTGCACGAATTCGGGCTATTGCCAGAGGATCACCGGAAACAGTTCGTGCTGACGGCGACCGAATATGCTGTCGCTGGCGACGATACCGGCGCCCTCAGAGACGACGGGATCCGCAGTATTTTTCTAGATGAAGAGTTTGCTGAGTTAGCGGAGCGGGTCCGGATTAAGCTTTTGCCGCAGCTTGATAATGTCCGTCGCACGCTGGAATCGAATTACCAATCGAAGGACACAGCGGAGGAGCATATGCAGTCCCTGTTGGAATCGCTGGACACCCTAAAGACATTTTTCAGCGAAGACGTCATTGCGACAGAAATCATTGAGCGCGAACTCAAGGAGTCGAATGAATGGATTAGGGAGCATACGTCGGAGGAGCCCAGTAAAAGCCCGCGACAGCTGGGGACCGTTGACCTGTCACAAAAACCAACGAGTTCCCGGAGTTTATTTGATGACGTCGATGCGGATTAGTAACCGGCCGTCAATAGCCGATCGCTCCGGAGTGCGCGGTGGCGGCGTGCATGCAGTTCTGACCGCTTATTGAGCGTACGTACGGGTGAGCATGGGTCAGGGCTGGTCTACCGCTTAGCAGGCTAGTAAAGCATAGAAATCAGTAGCGTCTATTGGAATATAATGCCTTTCAGTGCCATTACCATGGTGTGGGGTATGCGGATGAACGCTGCACAAGTCTTAACGATTAGAGACATCGCAGAGATCTTGAATCTCGCCGAAAAGACTGTGTACTCGATGGCCCAAGATCGAGAGCTACCGGCGTTCAAAGTGCGGGGTCAGTGGCGAATTCGGCGAGTTGATTTCGACAAATGGATGGCAATTCAGGCGCGAGCGGTAACGCCGGCAAGGGGAGGGAAGTGACACATCCGATTTACGCGGGAAGCCTCGCGCCGTGTTTCAAGCGGGTGGCGCGGTGGATCGGTATGCCGGGGCTGTTCGTGGCGGACGTCAGTGGGCAATCGACGCGGCTCGAAAGCGCGGTGGCTCGGACGAAAGAAGTACCTTCGAGCAAGGGGAAGATCCGCTACGTACACGGATTCAACCCGGGCACCGCCAAGCGACTCAGCGCCCGAGAGGAACGTCGGCTGGCAACGGCATGACGGTGTCGACTGTTCCCCATTTGGAGGCACGCGCTACGGGCATCCTCACGCCATACCAGGCTCAGTACTTCGCCTGGCTTCTTACTCGTCGCGCGGCCAGCGACTCCGTCGAATCTCTGGCCTCGACCCTGGTGGATTCCCAGGTCGATCTGAACCCGCACCAGGTCGATGCTGCGCTATTTGCGTGCCGCAACCCGCTCTCGCGTGGCGTGCTCCTGGCCGATGAGGTGGGACTCGGGAAGACCATCGAGGCGGGAATGGTCATCTCGCAGCGCTGGGCAGAGCGCCGGCGCAACATCCTGATAATCGTTCCTGCCAACCTGCGCAAGCAGTGGCATCAGGAACTGCAGGACAAATTTGGCCTACAAGGCGTGATCCTGGAGGCAAAAAGTTACAACGCGTTACGGAAGCAGCAGCAAAGCCCATTCCACGCTTCCGGCCCGGTGATCTGCTCCTACCAGTTCGCCAAATCCAAGGCCGATGACATCAAGGCCATCGCCTGGAGCCTGGTGGTGCTCGATGAAGCGCATCGACTCCGAAATGTCTTCAAGACCAGCAACGTCATAGCCAAGACGATTAAGGATGCAATAGCGCACGTCGATTCGAAGGTGCTCCTCACGGCTACGCCGCTCCAGAACTCGTTACTGGAACTCTATGGCCTCGTCAGCGTCATCGATGACCGCATTTTTGGCGATATCGACAGCTTTCGCGCCCAGTTCACCGGCACCAGCCGCGAAGCAGCGTTTGCGAGCCTGCGTGACCGCATCGCGCCGGTGTGCAAGCGTACGCTGCGCAGGCAGGTCCAGCCGTATGTTTCCTACACGGCGCGTAAGGCAATCGTCCAGGAATTCACACCGTCGAAGGAGGAGCAGCAACTCTCCCGGCTGGTTGCGGAATACCTACGTCGACCCAATCTGAATGCGTTACCGAACGCACAGCGGCAGCTTATCTCACTCATCTTGTGGAAGTTGCTGGCCTCCAGCACCCATGCCATCGCTGGCGCGCTGGAAACCATGGCCACGCGTCTGCAAGGTGTGTTGGAAGACGTCAGCGCTGCCTCAGACCTTGCGGACGAGCTGGATCAGGACTACGAATCACTTGACGAGATCGCAGACGAGTGGGACATCAAGGATGTCGAAGTCCCGCTGCCCAACCAGGGTGAACGTGACGCCATCTCGGAGGAAATCGATGAGCTGCGCCGTTTTAAGGCGTTGGCGTCCAGCATCAGGGATAACGCCAAGGGCAAGTCGCTTTTGATTGCGCTTGATCGCGCGTTTGCGGAACTGGAACGGCTTGGAGCCGCGAAGAAAGCCATCATCTTCACTGAGTCTCGCCGTACGCAAGACTACCTGCTGAACTTGCTGTCGGAAACTCCGTATGGAGAGGGGATCGTCCTCTTCAACGGCACCAACAGTGACGCACGTGCGCAGGCCATCTACAAGGACTGGCTCAAACTTCACCGGGGCACCGACCGCATTACGGGTTCGAAGACGGCAGACACCCGCGCGGGGCTGGTGGAGCATTTCAGAGAACGCGGCACCATCATGATCGCGACCGAGGCAGGGGCCGAGGGTATCAACCTTCAGTTCTGCTCGCTGGTTATCAATTATGACTTGCCTTGGAACCCTCAGCGCATTGAGCAGCGGATCGGGCGCTGCCATCGCTACGGGCAGAAGCATGATGTGGTGGTAGTCAATTTTGTGGATCGCAGCAACGAGGCCGACGCCCGTGTGTATGAACTTCTGGCGCAGAAGTTCCAACTGTTCGAGGGCGTGTTCGGTGCAAGTGATGAGGTGCTGGGCGCCATCGGTTCGGGTGTGGATTTCGAGCGGCGAATCGCCGAGATCTACCGGAATTGCCGCGACCCGAGCGAGATAAAGGCCAGCTTTGAACAGCTGCAACTAGATCTTTCAGGCGAGATCACGGAAGCAATGGTGAAGACACGCCAGCTGCTGCTGGAGAACTTCGATGAGGAGGTACAGGAGAGGCTGCGCGTCCAAGCCGAGAGCAGCCGCAGTGCCCGCAGTCGCTATGAGCGGATGCTGATGGATCTGACGCGGGCGGAGCTGTGGGACAGTGCCGAGTTCGACGACGACGGATTTACTCTGCATCATGCCCCGGATGGGATCGCCAATGGTCGCTACGAATTACCTCGCCGTTCCGGCGACGCCCATCTCTATCGGATTAACCATCCATTGGCAACATGGGTGACAGAGCGGGCAAAGAGTCGTTCGCTCGAAGGTGCCAAGCTCACGTTCGACTACGGTAGCCATGGCACGAAGATCAGTACCCTGGAGCCGCATCGCGGGAAATCTGGATGGCTTATTCTGAAACTGGTATCGGTTGAGGCATTGGGCAGCCAGGAGGAGCATCTGCTGGTTGCTGCCAACACAATCGACGGCGCAGTGCTGGCGGAACAAGATCCTGAGAAGCTCCTGCGACTGCCTGCAACGGTGCACGTTGCGGATCTTCCCGCCAGCAACGCGCATTATTCAGCGCTCCTGACAGAGGTGGAAGCGCGTAAGGCCGCGCTGTTGCGAGATATTAACCAGCGCAACCTCGGATATTTCGGGCAGGAGGTTCAGAAGCTGGATGCGTGGGCAGATGATCTCAAGCTAGGTCTGGAGCAGGAGATCAAGGAGATCGACAGAGAGATCAAGGACGTTCGGCGTGCTGCGGCGGTTTCGCCTACACTGGAGGAAAAGCTCGTTCTTCAGAAGCGTCAGCGAGAAATGGAAAATAAGAGAAGCACGTTGCGGCGCGAGCTTTTCGCCAGACAGGACAGAATAGAGGCCGAACGCAACGCCCTCATCTCGCAGCTTGAACTTCAGTTGGAGCAGCGGGTCCAGGAGAAGACGCTGTTCACGATCGAGTGGTATCTCGTATGACGACCCCATCTGAATCGCTGGCAAACCTCATTGCGCCTCGCTTGGTGAAAGAAAAGCTCTTCCTCGAAGAAGATGCCCTGAATTACACGGCCAAGATCGCTTCTGGAGCGATGAAGCCTGAGGACTGGCTGTTAGCGATCGAAAAGGCAATGAACAAGGATGGTGCTAAATGAGCGCCCCGTCGCTGATCAGCGTCTTGATCGAGAATCTGCGTGGCTCCGTCAGGCCATTCAAGTTGCCGTTCGAGAAGGGCAAGAAGCTGACCATCATCTACGGGGAGAATGGCACGGGCAAATCTACTGTATCCGACGCCTTCGACTTTTTGGGCAATGGTAATGTCGGCTCTCTGGACCGGCGAGGTCTTGGGAGCACGCAAAGGTTTTGGCCCTCAATCGGCAAGACGGCTGGCGATGTCAAAGTGACGCTGGAGACCACTGCTGGGCAATGCAGCGTGAAAATCGTGAAAAACGACGTCGCGGTGACGAACACACCCCTTCGGCCGAAGGTCGCCGTCCTTCGGAGAAGCGAGATTCTCGGCCTCATTGAAGCAAAACCAGCGGATCGGTATGCGCAGATCAGCCGATTCGTGGATGTCTCTGAAGTGGAGGCCTCCGAGGCCGCAATTCGCAAGCTGGTTCTCGACAAGACCGCTGAGTACGACACAGCGACCACTCGCGTCGCAGAGAACCGGGGAGAAATTGAACGGTTTTGGAAGCAAGCAGGAAGTCCCAGCTCCAATGCTCGCGCGTGGGCGGAGCTAGAGGTTCAGAAGGATGAGAGCCATCTGGACGCCCGAAAGGCTGCCATTGATCGCTTGATTGCCGCTTGGGATCGCGTTGTGGCGCATCCGCAGAAGGTGGCCGGGCTTAGTGGTCAACTTGAGGCAGCGCAAGCGGGGCAGCATGAAGCCGATAAAGAGCTGGAAGCGATCACGGCCTCGGTTGCGAGCGACTATCTGGCAGTGCTCGACCTCTTGAAAGCAGCGCAGACCCACTTTCTGCAGCATCCGAACCCGATTGTTTGCCCCCTGTGCGAAAGCAGCGAGAAGGTCGCGGGCCTGGCAGAGGAGGTCGAGCGGCGCATTCAATCCCAGGGCGCTTACAACAAGCTCGAAGCGGCGAGGCATGCTGCGGCAACTAAGGCGACCGCCGTGAGATCCGCGAAGCAACGAGCGGATGATGCGTTGAGCAATGCTATGGCGGACGCAGTCGCTCTGAGTAATTACTGCAACGGTTCTGAGCTGCCATCGGACTTGGATATACCGGCATTGCCAGTGCCAGAGGACGTCACCCAATGGGGAGAATGGATAATTGAGAATAGGCCGACCCGCGCAAACTGGGGCATAGCCTCAGACGCGTGTGTGGCCGACAAGAAGTTCATTAGTACTTTGCGTACGTCGATTGCGGCCCTAAAGGAGAACGAGGGGCGGGCCAGGGAGCTGGAAGCCCTCTTACCGCACATAAAGGCGACTGCTGAACTCGTCGCACGAGAGCGAAAGAAGTTTACTGATGACATCTTGAGCGCTATCTCTCTGAGGGTTGGCGAACTCTACGAAGCCGTTCATCCGGGAGAGGGGTTGAACAAGATCGTCTTGGCTTTAGATGCCGGTAAGCGAGCGTCATTAGAGATTGCCACGGAGTTCGGGGGCAAGAAAGACGCACCGCCCCAAGCGTACTTTAGCGATTCGCACCTCGATACGTTAGGCCTATGCGTCTTCGTCGCATTAGCGGAACGCGACGCACCACAAGACAGGCTGCTGGTGCTCGACGATGTGTTGGGAAGCGTGGATGAGCCGCATGTTGAACGCATCATCGGTTTGCTCTACGAGACACTCCAGAAGTTTCGGCACACGATAATTACAACTCACTATCGCCCTTGGCGTGAGAAGTTCCGCTGGGGCGTCCTGAAGCCAGACCAGCCCTGTCACTTCGTGGAACTCGGCGCGTGGGCGTTCGATAAAGGCATCAGTTTGAGCGGTGCAATCATCCCGGAAATCGCCCGCCTGAAAATTCTACTGGTAGACCCGAACCCCGATGTTCAAGCGATTACCAGCAAGGCGGGCGTGATCCTGGAGGCCCTCCTGGACTTCTTAACTCTGCAATATGGTTGTGCGGTTCCGAGAAGACAGGGCAACGCCTATGTGCTGAGCGATTTACTGGGTGCAGTCAACGGCAAATTGCTCATGGCTCTGAAGACTGAAGCCCTTGATTCTGCCGCCGGGCAGGTTGTAGCCACAATCCAATTAAAACCCGTCCTGGATGAGCTTGCCGAGATCGCCCAAGCCAGAAACGTGTTGGGAGCGCACTTCAATTCGCTGGCGTTCGACCTCTATCCTCCTGACGGAATCCGCTTTGCCAAGCTGGTAGAGACTCTGTCCGACGCTCTTGTGTGCCCTGACCATGGTCGGCCGATGAAGGACACGGGAAGTTATTGGCGCAACGGCGGCGATACGCGACGACTGCATCCGCTGAAAAAGCCGAGTTGATTGCGATGGCCGCGCTGCAACCTCAGTATATGACCATTCTAAAAAAGGTGTTGGCAGATCGCTTTGTGCCATTCTTGCCACCCTTACTCGGTCAAGCAAATCCTACCGATCAGGCTTCGAAACAACTCTCGCGGGCGTTTAGCGCATTCGCGTTGCACAAGCTGCTCGGCCTTGCGCCCGACGAGTCCGCTGCCGCTGTTGTGGATGACTTCAACGACAAGGGCATTGATGCCATTTACTATCACGTTCCGACGGAGACGCTCTATCTGCTACAAACCAAGCTGAAGGAGTCGGAGCAGTTCAAGCAGGATGAAGCTCAGTCATTCTGTACAGGCATTCGTTTGCTTTTGAAGCAGGAGTTCACTGGCTTCAACACGAACGTCCAGAACCGGCAAGTCGAGATCGAGGGTGCGCTGGATTCGTGTAGTCACATCAAGCTAGTTGTACCGTACACAGGGGACGGCGTCTCGCATTCCGCCATCGATGCCATGCAGGTTCTCCTGAATGATGACAACCTCGACGAGGAGCGGCTCGACAAGCAGGTTCAGTATTACAGTGCAGCCGAGATCGTTCGCGACCTGCTAGTTGAGCAAGCCTATAAGTCGGTCCACACTGAAATTGCGCTGCAAAAGTTCGCCAAAGTCGAAGAGCCGCGCACTACCTACTACGGAATTGCACGGCTAACCGATCTTGTGGCTTTGCACGGAATGCACGACAAGGCGCTGTACGAACGCAATATTCGTTACTTCCTCGGTGGCCGCTCGGATGTCAACAAGGCGATCAAAACAACACTGCGCGATGATCCTGGCAGTTTCTTCTATCTTAACAACGGAGTCACGGCGGTCTGCGAAGGCATCGAGCAGAAGGGAAATAGCCCCAGTACCGGCTTTAGGAAGTTCAAGGTGCGCGGCCTGTCTATTATTAATGGCGCACAAACTGTGGCCTCGGCAGCCGAATTCGTGGACCAACATCCGGACAGCAGCATTGACGATGCCAAGGTGATGCTCACACTGATCAAAGCGCCGGCGGACGATTCGTTCGGCAAGCGTGTCACCAAGGCCCGAAACCACCAGAACTCCGTGCAGACAGCGAATTTTGCTTCGTTGGACGAGAGGCAGGAGCGGTTGCGGCAGGAAATCGGCCATTTTGGATATGCCTACCACTACCGACCGGAGGCCGCCGCAACCGGCCCCACGACCATCTCGCTAGACGAGGCGCTGCGGGCACTTGCTTCGCAACAGGACGACCCGCGTTACACGGTATGGCTTAAGACCGAACCGGCGCGACTGGCCAACCCGGAGTCTGTCGAATACCAAGCGCTGTTTCTGGAGACGCTGTCAGGTGTGGCTCTGATCAACGCTGTACTGTGTCATCGGGCGATTCGCGTTCTCGTGGTTGGCTACGAACGGAATGCCGCGATGCGTAGTCAGGAAAAGCTCATCTACCGCCACGCCGTACACGCCATCGCGACGGTGATGATGAAACGCCTGCGCCAGCGGATCAGCGCTGCAGCGGTGCTCGACACGGCCGGAATTCCTGGCCTGATCAGCCAATCGCTCGATCAGCTCCGGCAGCAGGCCTTTGACCTTGGGCGCCAGCGGCTCTTGGGAGAGGGGCCGCTAGCTTACTTCCGCAATCAGGGCAGCGTCACAGCGTTTCTGGCTGATCTGATGGAAACGCATTTCGCGTTGACCGCAGATCCAGTGGTGCCGAAGCTACGCAACATCAATAGTGCGGCGGATGTATATCCCCGTAAGCGACTGCTCGACTACCTTTCTAGCAAGTCGCCACAACTATGAGTAGGTTTCGATGAGCAAACAGAAACTTGAGCTCACGTGGATCGGGAAAGAGAAGCGGCCCAAGCTTGAGCCGCGCATCCGGCTGGAAGATGCGAAGAGGTCCCATCACGCGAGGCATCGCGTTTCAGACGCCGATATTTTCGATAATCAGTTGATCTTCGGGGACAATCTGCTGGCATTGAAATCGCTAGAACAGGAGTTCTCTGGGAAGGTGAAGTGTGTCTTCATCGACCCGCCCTACAACACGGGCAGTGCGTTCAGTCACTACGACGACGGGCTGGAGCATTCAATCTGGCTAGGATTAATGCGAGATCGGCTCGAGATCTTCAAGCGACTGCTCGCATATGATGGTTCTTTGTGGATCACGATCGATGACAATGAAGCGCACTACTTGAAAGTGATTTGCGATGAGGTGTTCGGGCGGGTGAACTTCGTTGCGTCGATCTCATGGCAGAAAGTTTTCGCCAAGAAGAATAAAGCGCTCATATCTGGCAGTCACGATCACCTGCTAGTGGTTGCAAAGAACATTGACAAGTGGCAACGGAATCTGTTGCCGCGCGAGGGGATGGCCCTGTCAGCATTCAAGAACCCCGACAACGACCGGCGGGGGCTCTGGCAAAGCGTTGCGTACTCAGTTCAATCGGAGGACGCGGAAAGGAGAAAAGCCTACCGCTACCCCATTCGACTTCCCTCTGGCCGTGAAGTGCCGCCACCTCACGGCCGCCACTGGAATGGATTGCCTGAACGTACCTCAGAGCTACGAGAGGACAATCGTCTTTGGTTTGGGAAAGAGGGTGATAGCCCACCCCGAATCAAAGTGTTTCTAAATGAAGTGCAGAATGGGATCGTTCCCGATACCTGGTGGTCACACGACATGGCGGGCTCAAACCAGGACTCGAAGAAAGAGATGCTTGAGTTATTTCCTGATATCGAGCCTTTTGCGACACCAAAGCCAGAGAAGCTACTTTGTCGCATATTGACCATTGCATCCAACCCTGGCGACCTCGTCCTCGACTCCTTCGCGGGCTCCGGAACTACTGGCGCGGTCGCCCACAAAATGGGTCGCCGCTGGATCATGGTCGAGCTGGGTGAGCACTGTCACACACACATCATCCCGCGCCTAAAGAAGGTTATCGACGGCGAGGATAAGGGCGGTATAACGGAAAGCGTTGGCTGGAATGGTGGCGGTGGCTTTCGCTACTACCGGCTCGCACCCAGCCTGATCGTCAACGACCGCTGGGGCAACGCGGTCATCAACCCCGAATACAATTCTGCTCAACTTGCCGAGGCGCTGGCCAAACTAGAAGGCTTCGCCTACGCACCGTCCGAAACGCGTTGGTGGCAGCACGGTCATTCCAGTGAGCGGGATTTCGTCTACGTCACTACGCAGAACCTGTCCGCCGACCAGTTGCATGCGCTGTCGGAGGAAGTCGGCTCTGAGCAGAGCTTGCTGGTGTGCTGCTCGGCCTTCCATGGCGTGAGCGCCGCGAAGGCGATCGAGCGCTGGCCAAATCTGACGCTAAAGAAGATCCCTAGGATGGTGCTAGCCCGTTGTGAATGGGGGCATGACGACTACAGCTTGAATGTGGCAAATTTGCCAATGGCTGAGCCGGAGTTTGCCAGGCCAACGGCGGGCGGTGGCACGAAGGCCAAAGTTGATAAGCAGACGGCAGATCTCTTCGCTGACATTGCCGGGGAGGATGCGTCATGAGCAAGGAGGTCTCGCCGCCACCTGCCGATTACGCAGATTGGCTGACCGACATCAAGGCCCGCGTGGTGGCGGCCCGCCAGCGCGCCGCGCTCGCTGCCAATGCGGAGCTGATCCAGCTTTACTGGCAGATCGGCCGGGATATTCTGGAGCGGCAGGCGCAGCAGGGCTGGGGCAGCAAGGTCATCGAGCGGCTGGCGCGTGATTTGCACCAGGCCTTTCCGGATATGAAGGGATTCTCTCGGGCTAACCTACTGTACATGCGGGCTTTTGCCGAAGTGTGGAGTGATGGCAAAATTGTCCAGCAGCTTGCTGGACAATTGCCCTGGTTCCACAATGTTGTCCTGATTACACGCCTGAAGGACGATCCCACACGCGAATGGTATGCCCGAAAAGCCATTGCCGGCGGTTGGTCGCGTGCTACCCTTGAACTCAGTATCCGCAACCATTTGCACGAGCGCGAGGGGCAGGCTGTCACCAACTTTGCCACGCGCTTGCCGGTGTCGCACTCGGAGCTTGCGCACGAGACATTAAAAGACCCCTACTTGTTCGACTTTCTTGGTCTGGGCGACGACGCTCATGAGCGCGAAATTGAAAATGCGCTGATACGGCACATCACCAAGTTCCTGCTGGAGTTGGGCAGCGGCTTCGCTTTCATAGGTCGCCAGTACCGATTGGAGGTGAACGGCAACGAGTTCTTCATTGATTTACTCTTCTATCACACGCGTCTGAAGTGCTATGTCGTCGTGGAATTGAAAGCCACGGCTTTCAAGCCCGAACATGCTGGGCAACTAAATTTCTATCTTACTGCCGTGGATAGACAAGTAAAAGCACTCGAGGACAAGCCCACCATCGGCCTATTGTTGTGCAAGACGCACGATCGCCTGGTGGCAGAGTATGCGCTGTCCGGCATTGAGAAGCCCATAGGCGTAGCCGAATATCAGCTCGTACGAGCCTTGCCAGAGCCGCTGGTGACGAGCTTGCCCACGGTGGAACAACTGGAAAGCGAATTGGGCGCCATCGAAGAAGTGCCATCGCCGGAGCCGGGGGACGAGTAATGAGCGAGCGGGAGCAGAACCTTGTGACAGGGCGGTTATCACTGCGCTCGCCGCAGGCCGAGTCCCTGGCCAAGTTGGTTCGGGCACTCAATGCCGCGCCAGCAATGCTCGGCCACGAACGCGATGCCTCGGCCATACTCTCAACACTGAAGGCCGAGTTTCCTACGTTGGAGGACTTCGAACGCGAGTTTCCTTCGTTGTGTTTCGCGTTGGCCACCGGTGTAGGCAAGACGCGCCTAATGGGTGCCTTCATCGCCTACCTGCATCTGGCGCATGGAATCAACAACTTCTTTGTTCTGGCACCGAATCTGACCATCTACAACAAGCTGATCACGGACTTCACGCGCAACACGCCGAAGTACGTATTTAAGGGCATTGCCGAGTTTGCACAGCAACCACCGCTCATCATCACCGGCGATAACTACGACCAAAATGGCGCGGCGGTTAACGACACGCCCGCGGGATTCGCACACGACGTACGCATCAATATTTTCAATATTTCGAAGATCAATTCCGAGGTACGTGGCGGAAAGGAGCCGCGCATCAAGCGGATGCGCGAGGTACTGGGTGATAGTTACTTCAACCATCTGGCCAACCTAAGCGACTTGGTGCTCCTGATGGATGAGTCGCACCGCTACCGTGCTCAGGCCGGGATGCGAGCGATCAACGAACTCAAGCCGTTGTTCGGACTGGAAGTGACAGCCACACCGTTCATCGAATCAAATCGCGGGCCCGTGCCCTTCAAAAACGTGGTGATGGACTATCCACTCGCGCGTGCGATGGAAGATGGGTTCGTCAAGGAGCCAGCCGTGGTCACGCAACGGAATTTCGATGCGCGAGCACACACTACGGAGGAGATCGAGAAGACCAAGCTCGAAGACGGCGTCCGCCTTCATGAAACCACCAAGGTCGAGCTGCTTACTTACGCTCGCGAGAACGGTGTGAATCCGGTCAAGCCATTCATGCTGGTTATCGCGCGCGATACCACCCATGCCGGACAGTTATTGTCGCTCCTCGAATCAGAGGCGTTCTATGAGGGCCGTTACAGCGGTAAGGTGATTCAGGTGGACTCGAGCCGCACTGGCGCGGAAGAGGAAGAGATGATCACGCGTCTGCTGGCCGTGGAGAGTGTAGACGAGCCAACTGAGATCGTTATTCACGTCAACATGCTCAAGGAAGGTTGGGACGTGACGAACCTCTATACCATCGTGCCGCTGCGTGCCGCCAATGCACGCACGTTGATTGAGCAGAGCATCGGCCGGGGCCTGCGCTTGCCTTACGGCAAGCGTACCGGCGTTGCAGCCGTGGATCGTTTGAACATCGTTGCTCATGACCGGTTTCAGGAAATCATTGACGAGGCCAATCGCGGCGATTCGCCGATTCGGTTGAAACAGGTCATCCTCGAGGCGCCGAGCGCAGACGACAGGAAATATAGCGTGCAGGTCGAGTCCCGTGCGTCGACCAGATTGGGGCTTTCAGGATGGGCGGTGCTGGAGGTCGGACCGACGCCGGTGCCCGTCTTCACGACGGAGGCGGAAAAGCAGGTCGCGCGCGTTGTCCTCGAGGTAATCGGCAAGTGCGAATCTAGGCCCGATCTGGTGCCGACCAGCGCGGCTCTTCTGACGCCGGAGGTGCAAAAGCAGATCTCGGCCGAGGTTGCCGCCAGGCTTCGGCCGAGTCAGGGAAATCTGTTGGCCGACGCGGATGCATCAACGCCAACGGTGGACATATCCATGGTCGTGGCAAAGACCGCAGCAATTGTTGCACAGCAGACTATCGACATTCCACGCATTACGGTGGTCCCGACTGGCGAGGTCACGACCGGGTTCCATCCGTTCACCCTGGATGTAGGCCAACTTCACCTGCAACCAGGTCAGCGCGAGATCGTCGGTCAGATGCTCCGCACCAACGAGCAGTTCACATTGGCCGGCGAAATCGGCATCAAAGAGCAGCGTCCGGAGGATTACATAGTCCACGCGTTGATTGACTTTGACGACATTGATTACTTCACCCATTCGGAACTTCTTTACGACCTGGCCGGCCAGATGGTGAAGCACCTGCGCAGCTATCTTTCGGAATCCGAGGCCGTCAGTGTGCTGGATCGGGACCGCCGCCTAATCGCGCGTGAAATCCATGCCCAGATGATGGCGCACTTCTGGGAGTCGGCCACCCACTACGAGGCACAAGTCAGTCGGGGGTTCACCGAGTTGAAGCCCTGCAACTACACCGCCATCGCCGGCCAGCCCGTTCAGAATTACCGCGAAACGGTCACCGATCTGAGCCGCATCAAGCAGATGCTGTTTGGCGGGTTCGCGAAGTGTCTTTATCCGTTGCAGAGATTCGATTCGGACACTGAACGGCGCTTTGCAGTGATCCTGGAGCGGGATGCCCTGAAATGGTTCAAGCCGGCGAAGGGTCAGTTCCAGATTTACTACAAGGTGGGCACCGAACAGCCGGAGTACGTTCCGGATTTTGTGGTAGAGACCGCCACGGCAATTCTGATAGCTGAGACAAAGGCAAAGGCCGAAGTGAGCACTCAGGAAGTTCAGGCCAAAGCCGCTGCCGCGATGCGCTGGTGCAGGTACGCCTCAGAACATGCGGCGGGCGTCGGCTCGAAGCCGTGGAAATACCTGCTGATACCACACGATGACATGGGCGAATCGAAACGGCTTTCCGATTTCCTGCGCTATGAAATCAAGGGGATGGCGGAATCGGCCTAGAATCCTGTGCCGAGCGACAGTAGCTACTCAAACGATTCCTATTGGGGTTGCGTGCGATTTATGGTGCCTTTTGAAGCGATCACCCCGGTAATGATATCAAATGCAAATTCATGCCCTCGGTCCCAGCCGCTGCCACGCGGGCCGGCTGTCGATTTCAATATTTTGCGTCAATTATTTCGACAATTTGTGTCAACACCGACGTTGTGCGCCACGAGCGGCGGCGGCGAACCCCGACGAATGTCGATCCACCATCGGCGCCGGTAGGCAGCTGGCCAGCGTTCCTTCCGGTCGGCGAGCCATTCCCGGCCGGCGGGTGCTGACCCGAGCATTCGCGCGGTCTGGCGATCCTGTGGAGTAAAACCGGATGGCCGATCTGATGCATCCGTATGGCAAGATGCCAAGAGAGCGTGAGCGAACCACAGCGCCGCACCGCGCACCTTAGGATGGGTAACCTCGCGTAATGATCGTTCCGCGTGCTGATCTTGCTCGGTTGATCCGCCTTGACGCCGCAGCCGTCCAACGATGCCGTAGCCTTCCTGCTCCTCGACTGCGGTCAGGTCTTCTGCATTCGACCATGCGCAAACCGGCTCGAAGTGCGTCAGTGACCACGTGGTCACATCGTCGACGACGGTCAAAAATTCCTCCGCGGACAGATTGCCCCACACGAGGCGATTGGGGGCAATTCCCGTGAGGGCGTCGGCGACCGCGCGCTCGATTTCCAGCAGGCTACCGAGCATCACGCGTCGCATTGCTGATTCGCTTGCCACTTTGAGGTCCCGATACCGATTCGCCGCCAGAAACTGCATGTCATGCCGCAATTCCGCCGCCGACCACGTCGTCTCGTAACCTGCGGAGGCGCGTGGACTGTGAGCAACCAGCGGGTACCGATGAATCGAACACACCGTGCACCAGGATTGCAGCCAACGCTGCCGACCGTAGGGAGTCCGGCCCGCACGGATGTCCTCGAGGCAACAAAGAGGGCAATAGGCACGGAAGGTGAATTCATGCAATTCCCAGCCAGTTAAGGGTGTTTACCGAAACCTGCCAAAAGTAACGGTTTCCTGTGGATAACTCATTTTGCGCCAACGGCGATCTTTGGAGGCATGGCGGACGGGAGCAGGCGATCCAGATAGCGCTCCAGCGGAAACCGGTAGATGCCCTGAAAGTTGATGTGTCGGAACGCAATGGGGGCGATGTGCGCCAGGATTTCGTCGCTCGGAACCG
>Ga0116227_10007565_pt1 | contig 21085 bp, 15 predicted proteins | sample S1TSphgellanicum_FD_89693 | JGI IMG/M metagenome (GOLD analysis project Ga0116227, IMG submission 89693) | Host-associated microbial communities from peat moss isolated from Minnesota, USA - S1T2_Fb - Sphagnum magellanicum MG | ecosystem: Host-associated > Plants > Peat moss > Unclassified...
AGACTCCTATTGCCATTAGCACACTATCATACTATCTATTTAATTGTTGAGTTGCCTTGAATTAACCTTATGTTCAACGGCTTGAAGATTATTCTACCTCTATTAAATCTTTCATCAACATCCTTTCAACTGCTTTAAGAATTTTTAACATCCTTGTTACTTCCTAAATACCATAAAAAGACTAATGCTACGTTGAACACCATAAATTTTGGTCTCTACTTCTACCCCCAACCCTCTAGAGATTCCTCACCCCTAATTACGCAACAGAGTTCCTAAAACTATGGTTATTAGCCTTTGTTGAAGGAAATACTTAATCCAACTCCTTATTCACCAATGACGCATGTCAGACAAGAAAATAACCCCCCTTCGCACCATGCACACTCATCACTCCCTATGAAGTCGCTAAAAGCCCTTAATAACCTTACCCCACTCAAAAAACCCGGATGTAACTCTTAAAAACTGAGACTACCGCACATGGTTGTGTCAATATGGCTCACACCTAGCTAGAGGCATTGTATGTGAAATGAAAGGAATGAAGATGAATTGGGCTACATTTGCTAAGTGGATAAGTGGAGAGTAGGCATGATGAAGGAAGCTCAAGTCTCTAATTATAGGCAATGTTGTTAGTGTAGACCTTAATGATGAAGACAACTTTTATGATGATGCAAACCTACCAAAGGTGAATGACCAATTTGTTATGCTACCCCCACACTTGCATGCATATTTTGAGTTTTCCCAAAAGTTGTTTACAAGTTCGGAAACAACATTGAAAACTCACAAAAAAGGTCAAAAGGATATGGTGTCAATTGATGTGAAAGGAAGTTTTCAAATGGAGATAGAAGAAAGCAACTTGCAATGGGACAAGGAAAGTTTGATGAACTTGTTGAGAAATTAAAGCAAGAACAATCTATTGTCAGCTTCAATGATTTTGGGACTATGAATGTTGAAACCCTCACTAAAAAAATGGTCTTTCAAAGAAGCATTGTAGATTTTTTGATATTTGAACTTGAGGAGAATGAAGCAAAATATGAAATGGTTCATAAATTGTTAATTGATGTTGTTAGCAACATGAGTGCATTAAAAGATCAAGTTGTAATTTGTAAGTGACATGATAGTGCAGTTCGGGATGTAGTTGGGAGATCTTTAAGGGGTGGAGATACTAGAAGGAGTTTGGTGCCACAACCATCCTTTTTGTTTGAGAGTCTTGATCCAATACCAAGAACTTGGATCACTATAAAGAAATGTCCATTTTGTGGATTATAGTTTTCATTTGTTTGGGTTGCATGATTTGCTTCATGTAAACATGTATATCATGAATGGTGTGCATTGTATTACTTTGCAACTTCCATTAAGTGTGTTTAGCAAGGATGTGGGGAGGAAATGCATGATGCGTGGTGGATTTCAATGGGCTTCAAGAAGCTGGATCCTACTACTCTTATTGAAGGCATCAGCCAAACAAAGTTTCAACAACCTTGAGGACATCAACGAGATGGAACTTCATATTCTTTTGATTCACTAAGTTATTTTTGTTAACTTTTAGTTTTAGTTGCATTTGAGGTTTGTGAAAACCTTAAGATGTCCCATTTGTCCATTGTTAATCAGTTTTGTAAGCTTTGAAAGTTCATGTATGTGTTACCATAATTTTTGGGTTGATCATGTGTTTCAACAAACCTTGAAGATTTGAAAAGTTTGAAAACTTTAAAAGTAGTCCATAGTGCATTATATGTTTGATCCACAACAACTTGGGTTTTGCATTAGTTTGTCCTAAAGTTGTTTTTCAATATTTTGATATTATGCTAAGAGTCCATTAAAATCTACAATGTCTTGACATAATTCAAAAGTGTTTTTTAATAATAATGAAAAGTACATACCTTTACATTCAAAGTCTTTGCAATGTCCATTGTTCCACTACGGATGCCTTACATGTCATAATTTTTAGTACATATACTACACCAAAATGCACCCTAGTTCATTTTGGGCTTCATTAGATTTTGAGTGAATTTGGACATTTTTACCATGGTGAAACTAATTAACCCCCTAACAAACAGGGACCAATTGCTACGAGCAGTGAATTGGTTCACTAATACCTAATGAAACAAGGTTATTTTCAAGTGAAATACAAACTTACCAAGCCATTCACTTGCTAGTTAATTAATTAAGTAGCATGGAAATCAATTAAATTTGAATTATTTACTATATAATATTATTGATAATTTCATGATTTTCAACCTATGTTAATCATTTACAAGTGTCACTACCTAGGTTAAAACTTAACCTAGGTATGTAGACCACGTAATCAACCTAGGCACCTACTCTAAGGAACTAAATAAAAGGATATTTGATCAATTTACCACTATTGATCATACACACACCACTTGTGAGGTTTGACCCCTTGATTTTAAAATTGAAGATTTACCCCTACCATCAAGCCATCCCACTTGTTGTGATAATATGTTGCATTGCATTATATCTATCAAATATTTCATTTTAAACATTATTGAAACATTAATTTTGAAAATTCATATCTTATTGAGATTTTATCCAAATGAAATGATTCAAGTTTTTTTTTTTTTTTAATTTCAATAATGTACATAATTACATTTATATCCTTTTGAAAGTGTAAAACCATTTGAACAATTTCTTTTTGAATATCACTATTCAATAACATTCTAATGACCATTCTTTTGAAAAAAAAAAAGTTTAATAAATGGATAAGATTTTTGCTAATATAATAATATTACCTATGTTATGTTACTTTCAATTATTATAAAGCTACTTTTCATTGATTTAAATTATTTCATCCTACATTATTTCTGGCTATTTCATTTTAAATTACTTTTGTTTATTCTAAGTTATTTTTGGCTATTTTAACATATTTCGACTTTGGCTATTTTCGACTGTTATAAGTAATTTTTAGCTATTCTATGCTATTTTTGGCTATTGTAAATTATTTCACTTTAACTTACTTGTAATTATGATAAGTTATTTTTGGCTATTATAAGTTATTTCATTTTAAGTTATTTTATTATGTGAGGCTATTGTTGGTTACTTTTGGCTATTGAAGGTTATTTTACCTTATGATATTATTGGTAATTCTAAGCTATTTCACCTTAAATTACTTTTTTCTATTGTAGATTATTTCACCCTACATTATTTTTGACAATTCTAAACAATTTTAATATATGGCTATTAGTGGCTATTGGTTTTTTTTTTTTTGGGATATTGGTGGCTATTAATGGAAATTTTATTCATGGCTATTAATATGTATTTTATTGGTGCCTATTAATGGTTATTCTATTAATGGCTATTGGTAGTTATTCTATTGGTGGCTATTAATGGTTATTTTATTGGTGTTTATTAATGGTTATTGGTGGTTAAATTACCATAAGCTATTAGTGGCTATTTTATTAATGGTTATTAGTGATTATTTTATTATAGGCCATTGGTGGTTATTTTATTGATGGCTATTGATGGCTATTGTATTATAAGTTATTTTACCATAAGTCATTATATTATATTTTAAATTATTTTAAGTTATTATAGTTAAGATAAAATGACCTTGAATAACTTAAAGTATAATTTGAAATAACATATATTAACTTAAAACAAAATAACCTAAGGTATAGCCTAAGGTTAGTTGAATAATTTAATTTAAAATAACTTAAAAACCTATAACAAGCTAGTTAGGATACATTAGAATATAATAGTTTAAGGTATAATAATTTATAATAATGTGGGATATAAGTTAGAATAATTAAAATAGCCTAAAATCATATAAGGTATATCATCAAATAACATATATAAAGTATTTAAAACAACATATAAATAGACCTATTTATTACAATAAATTACAATAGTGAATTATGTCAATTAGTAGTGAAACATGATGTTTACATAATGATATTATAGTGAAATAACTTTAACCAAGGTGAATCATTAAAATGCAATGAACTTATTTCATTTTTAAGGTCATATAGAGATTGAGGCTAGTGAATTGCACCCCATTTTTGTAGTAATGATACTCCTTGTAATGTCCATTGAACTGTTGCAAATTCCTTGCATTGTCCTACTTTCTAATACACAATCCTTACAATGTCCATTGAAATGTTGCAAATTTTATACATTGTCCTACTTTCTAGTACACGATCCTTTCAATGTCCATTATTGTTACACATTCCTTGCATTGTCGTACTTCCTAATACACAGTCCTTGCAATGTCTATGTATTGTTATTAAAAATTCTTCATATTGTCTTACATTCCACAATTTAAAGCCCTTACATTGTCTTTTGTTCCATTGCATAGAGTCCTTGAGATATCTTATTTTCCATTATATAGATTATATTTGTATCCATTATTGCATGTGTTAGCTTACATATGTAACATTACACCATAACACAATTTGTTTATGTTTGAGTCTAGATACAAGTCTAAATGTGTGTTCATGTGTATTTATTTTATTATATTCATGGCAAGCAAGGGGATCATCAATTTCAATTACTTAGCCTAGCCTTTCAAATTAACTATTTGCCCCAATGTTGGTAGCTTTCATGTGAAAGATCAAGGGCACAAGGCTGATGTGAATCTTGAGGTTACAAGTCCATGTGGAATAGGTAAGGATTGCATGGATATGGATGCTAAAAGAAACAAACATGTTGTGGGGGGGGACAAACTTAGCTAGAGAAAAGTCATAAAAAAATTGAACATGCTTGACAAGTTTTAGCCAAAAGTGGAAGATGAAAAGGAAAACAGTGAAGATGATGATGCATTATTGCATTCAAATCAAGATGATGAAAGCTGCCAACAAGTGAACAAAAACATGTGTTGAGGCTAATGGACCCTTGTTATTACATATTGACAATTTGGGCATAATACATGGAATTCAACATAAATGAAAGTTCAAATCTCCATAGAAAAGGGTGAAGAAAAAAAGTAAACTAACAAATGGAGGTGTTCTAATAACCATTCGTGGACCTTTTTAGCCTACCACTCATTCAAGGAAACATTTGTAAGTCTTCTAAAAAATTCTAGTGCATTAAATGTGGGAATTGGGATCAATGTACATTGTAAGTCAATTGTTGTTGAAATCTCTAATATAATGTGCTAAGGAAATTTGTTGGTATATTTCAAATTATTTTCTTGGCATCCTAATTTTGTTGCATTATGGATGTTATGTTCATTGATTGCAAGCCCAGGATTTTGTCAAAATTTTATTGAGGTGTGTGCATTAAAGGCAATTGATTTTATTACAAGAATCCATGAATTCATCGTGCATGATTTCTACCTTCATTGTTTTGATGTCTACCTCCTTAGCAATTGAATTTACATCTTTTTAGATTGTGCAGGATGTATGCTTATTTTGTTCCATGTGGGTTTGTGAGCAAAGGAGATGGATAGGATTATAACTATAGATTCATGAATTAATTTCTTGATGATGCTAGTCGCCTTTAACTTTGTGAATGGATGGATTATCAATTTTAAAAGAAAAATGCACCAGAATAGAGGCAAGTTGGTAAGCATGGACGAATGCAGCTTGAATCCATTTTTTGGGGAGGTTAAATTGTATTTGGTGGTAAGAAGGATGCATTGTACATGCATTTTGGGGGTAGGGGAGGGATGGTGATAGTTGTTAAGAGAGGTTCACAAGAAGGAGGTTTTAGTTAATTGGCATCTAAGATTTGATCCAAAGGAGGATCTTTGCTATCTTGTATGTGAGCTTTTAGTATCAATTTCTTTATAAAGCTTTGTTCATTAGCATTTTTGCAACTTGTTAAAAATGATGCATTGGCATATGGCTAGTTTAATTTAGAGTATCGCATAATTATAGTAAATGTAGTTTATATTTTTAACAATTCTAGTGCATTGAATATAGGTGGCTTAATTTTTTTTGTATATGTTGTTGTATTTTTGTGTACATAATTTTGAGTATATGGTGTCTTATAGTTTAGTATTTTGGAACCCATTCTAAAATAGACCTACCTTTTGGAACACATGAACATTAGGTGAACTATACAATTGGTCAAGACCATAAACAAGTTGGTCACAATTCAAGTGTCCTTGCCCTTTCACTTTTAATTATGCACACATTATTTCCTTTCTACTCCAATGCACATTTACATACTAAATCTTGTAGGTGACCTTTAAATACATGGGTTTTTTTTTTGTTTCACAATTATAGGTTACCTGCCATAGATGATGGATCAGCCCATTTTCAAAAAAGGGGATCATATCAAGATAATGTTAATGGAGGCAAATGTTACAACATGAGGAACCTTGCTTGGATGTTTATAGAACTCATGGCAATGTTGAGCTAGTAGAATTGATGGACAACATGTGTACTATTGGTTGTTACTGTTGTCCAACGTGGTAATTTCAATGGACATCTATGGAAACCACTACATTGTTTTTCCATCTATGGACAATAAATTGTAAAACAATATGGAAAATGAGGTACTTGATGTCCACAATTTGTACTATTGGTTTCAGTAGATGTGGAGGTTCAACATCACAAAATCATAACAAATAACATCATGGTAATCTGAATAATATAAACAATGTCATATTTCACAATAATTAGAACTACTCACATTGGGTTTTGTAACTAGTAGAGCCTAAATAAAATTTAAAACTTGGTGAATTTTTGGCAAAGAGAAAAATAAAACCATAATCTTAAGTTTGTCATAAACATCAACAAACACCAATCACACTCTAGTATAATATTTCAAATAAACTTGTTTCCTTTAAAAGATGATGGAAGATAATGTGTACATGGGTAGATAAGTGAAGAAACTACTAACTACATAGTATTCAAACAAAAGTTCATTATTACCCCTACATAAGTACTGCAAAAGGGTTGGCCCCTCTTCACAAATATGCTCTCCATTCTTGATCACCATGCTCCATAAGGCAAGATTAAAAATATCCAAAATGTCTTTGTTACCATCATTGAGCTACGTCATGATATGTAAAAAAGACAAAAGGCTAAGACCTAACCTTAAGTTTACTTCAAAAATGTTGAGCAATAACGACATTGAAATGTTGAGAGGGACCACAAAAGATTTGAATTTCATGAACTAGAAATACCAATTGACCACTTGTTGAAAATTTGATTGCTCCAAAACCTCAATCAAACATCCCCTTCCATTTGTTGTCTATAAACATTTCATCCATCAAAGAAAAACAACCACTAGGAATAGTCATTAACACTAGAAGAAAAACACCTATTTTCAACTAGTTTTTGTAATTAAATTTTAGTCATAAGTGGCTTTTGTGACTAAAATCCCTTTAATGGCCTTGGAGAAGTTGCATGTGATATTAATTGCAAACAACAAGGGGTATTGGATGAACAAAAAAGTCGACAAATATAAGTTCATCCTTTGACTCCATTGTATATCCTTTCCACTTGATTGGATATTGCTTACCAATTCACCTAATTTGCTTTACGGCTAGAATGCACTCTATTTCCCTAGTAAGCTTATGTTTGATGAGGTCAAATCCTAGGTGGCAAGCTTGCTTCTAATCCTTTTTTTTCTTGTCCTCATGAACCAATTTCAATTTGGACACATGGAAGGTCAAATGGGCTACCAAAGTAGTTAGTAATAACAAGGTATATAGATCTAGGTGGGGCATATGGATCATTTTATATAGGCCCGTGCATACTTTGGAATAAGCCTATTTGCTAAAGTTTTAAGCATCTTAAAGTCTTGAATGTTTAACCACACTAGGTCCCCCACCTTGAACTCTATATATGCCTTCACAATTTGTTGGCTTGTTTCTCGTAACTCACCTACGCCTTTTCTAAAAGCTTAATGATTCGTGATTTCCTCTCTTCATGATCCTTGGCCATTTCTTTAGCATCCTTGATGCCTTCGTGATGGGCACCTTTTGTTCTAGGAATGGCTAAATCCATTTGTTGTTTTACTTCCATTCCCAAGGTCAATTCAAAAGGACTCATTTTTGTGGGTGAATGTTTTGTACAATTGTAGCATAATAACCCAAATGGTCGCCCCAATCCTTGTGATTGTCAGCAATGTAGTTACAAAGATATTAGTTTAATATCATGTTGACCCTCTCAATCTACCCATTGGTTTACAGATGAAAAGTGGTGTTAAATTTCAATTTAGTCCTTACCTTCATAAAAAATGTGCAAAATTTTGACGTGAATTTCACATCCCTATCATTCACAATGACCTTTGACATACCATTATGCTAGACCCACATCTTGAAAAATAGCTTTGATGTCCCTAGTGATGTTGGGTTTGTTTCGGTTAGTGCAAATTTAACCAATTTTGAAAACCTGTTTACCACCACAAAGATGGCATCTGTCCTTTCCCATTTCGGAAGACATGTCATAAAGTCCATTGAAAAACTTTCAAATGGTCTTAAAGGGATTAGAAAGGCCTATATAGCCCAAACTTCTTTTTGTGTACTAGCTTGCAAACTTTGGCATTTAATGTAGGTGCGGATGTAATGCTCTACGTCCTCTTTCATCTCGGGCCAATATAAGGTCTTACCCAACATCTCTCTTGTGGTTTTCTCACTACCATGTCCTACCATAGGTGCATCATGCATTTCTTGCATGACTTTTGTGCGCAACTTCCCTTCTAGCACATAGACACATGATTGCTTCCATCTTAGCAACCCATCTAGAAGTGTGATCCCTTTCACCTTTTTCTAGCACAAGTCTTCAAAATAACTTTGCATTAAGCAATTTTATAGATACCCTTCTTATATCTTTCTTTCTAGATCATTTTCCCCCACAAACATAATTTAGAGGATTTGGATATTTCCCTGAGGCGTCTCCCCTTGGTACTCCTCTTTGCAACTTAATGCATCTAACATTATATTGTCTTTGCTAGGCTTATGAATCAATTCTTACGCACCCCCACACTCCTTGAGAGATTCAAATGTGAGTTTGAAAGTGAAAATGATGAAAAAAGGAGTTGGGGTACGCTCCTTAGCTTGTAGCACTTCGAGGGTAGAGGGGCATGTTGGAGCTCCAAGATGGACTAGGATGAGTGACAAGTAGTTAAGTATTCACACGAATCTTCACAAACCAAACAACAAGTTGGTTAATGCGTGGTTAGAGCACTTTTGGTGCACAGACGAGCCACGAGCATACACGAATTCACAAGATTCACCACGACCTGGACTTGGGAGAAGCCATCACCTTCCCTCTTATAGTATTTTCTGTGATTAGCCATAGGAGCTATATCCAAATGTCATTTTGTCCCAGGACTCCCAAGTTGGGAATCTTGAAATTCCCAAAATTAGGACTTTTGGCATTTTGGAAGACCATAACTTCTTGTATAGACATCCAATTGAGATGAGTTGTGAAGAAAAATTGTAGCCTTCGTTGAAATTTTTCCAAAGATATGTGGCACGCCACCTACACGCACATATTTCAAGGCGATTCCCAACTTTTAGTGGGCAATAGTCAAATTGGCACTTTAACTCCCAACCCTTCTTTTGGCCATATCTTGTGTTTTAAGTACTCAAATGAGTCATGAAAGCTCATTTTAAACATTTACATTTCAAAAGCTTTCTAATGGTATAAGGAACTTTTTAATCCAATGAGTTTTGACACTTGAAATACCTCTTTGAAAATTTGGGACTCCATAGGGATTCCAACTCACAAAGTGGGAGTCCACTTGGGAGTGTGTGGGTTCATTCCCTCATCTCCCAAGAGTGCAAATGTGACTCCCGGGTTACACTCTTGGCTCACACCTTTCCATGACTTTACCTTGGTCACAAGCCTAAGGCTAAGGTTGTGGCAAATTCGATGTCCATCAAGGCGAGGTGTTGTGCCATCACAATTGTCTTGTTGTGGCCTTTGGTGGGTTTCAAAATATCTTACGATACATTATCCATAAAGACCTTTGTTTTGTGTGAACCCAAGTAGTGTTGCCATGCCTTTAGGCAACTCATTATCATGACTAGTTCTTTTTCATGGGTTGGTCATTTTAACTAAGCCCTCACTAACTATTTATTTTCAAATGCAATTGGGTGTCTTTGCATCAAAATAACCCCAATTGCAAACTTGCATGCATTTGTATGCATTTTGAATGGCTTTGAAAAATCCAAGAATGGTAGCACCAATGTTGACAACAATTTCCCCTTCAAAAGGTCAAATACCTTTTGTTGTTCAACTTTCCATTCAAATGACTTTCCTTCTTAAGGAGGTTGGTGAGCAATTTGGCCAATATAGAGAAGTCCTTTATGAACTTTTTATAAAAATTAGCTAATCATAAGAATGATTTCACACCTTTGGCCGAGATTAGGCTCTGCCATTCCTTTATCAACTTGATTTTCTTTGGGTTAGGTCTAACCCCTTTTTGGGACAATACATGTCCTAAGAAGTTCATCTTTAGATTTGAAAATTCACATTTTTTTTTATTAACAATATATAACTTGTTCGCTTTGAACTTTTGTAACACAAATTCCAAATGCATTGCATGTTCTTTTGTCAACTTGGAATACACCAAGATGTCATTTATGTACATGACAATGAACTTGTCCAACTTTTTGTGAAAGATTGAATTTGTTAAGGTGGTAAAGGTGGATGGGGTGTTAAACAACCCAAATGATAGGAACTCATAAGATTTGTTCTCATGGCCATGTTTTTTACATCCACTTTTCCCACACCAATTTGATGGTAGATCGATTTCAAGTCAATTTGATTAAAATAATAAGCCCCATTTGAATGATTGAAGAAATCATCGATTCGAGGCAAAGGGTAGTTGTTTTCTATGGTAATTTTGCTCAAGGCACAATAATCTATGCACATCCACAAATTACCGTCCTTTTTATCAACAAGCAAAACATGAAATCCATAAGGTGATTTACTTTGCTTAATGTATCTTCGTTCCATCAAATTGTTTATTTGAGCTTTGAGCTCTTGTAACTCTTTTTGGTTTAGCTAATGTGGCAACTTAGAAAGCAGTACCAACCTTGGCACCACTTCAATTTTATGATCCACATTGTGAGAAGGAGGCAAATGTTTAGGGAGTTCATTCGTTAAGACCACTAGAACAAATTTGAAAATCAATGACTGGATTTGTGATTCATTTGTAGTTGTAATGAACACATGCAACTAAAAATAGCCTAATTGCCTTAAACAAGTGCCATAAGATAGTCAGTCACAAAAGATCACATGGTCATGAAGTTGAAAGTGTAGTCACAAACCTTATGATTAAGCCAAAAGATTTCATGCATTGCCATGTATGATCCTTGGTACATGATGTGGAACCCTTATTTGTGACTACATTTGGAATAATTACATGTTATTAAATGTGCCATTGATGGGCGGTTAGGATTTAACCACATGATAATCTAAATAGCCAATGGCCATTAAACACATGGCAATTTTCCATTTGTTCAAAAAATGTATTATAATGACAATAACTAAATATAATAATTAGAGTAATAAAAATTTAATATTAATTTATTGATATTAATATTAATTAATTAAAATTTATCTTGTGCTAAACTATAATTGACAACCTATTCTAGGCTAGGATAAAATAGGCTACTTAGCGTAGGCTGAGTAGGTATGTAGGATCCTATTTATTTTGTTGGGGACAAGCCTTTTGGTTGGTTCATCCCAAATGGCACATGCACTATGTTCATAGTCCATACCATGAATCTAGTCCATTCTTTCACCTACTTATATATTTTGTACAAGTTTGAAGTTGTACACAAAGGATATGGGATAAATTATAATGAAAGGGAAACACTATGACACTATAACACTACAACATATTCACATCCTTTGTCCCATACAAAAACATTATCATATATATCCACACAATAAATACCTATTATTAAGCTTAGCTACTTACTATTTAGCTATTACCTAACCTATCTAATGAATTAATTACCTAGCTTACCTTTAATAAATTAATTGTTTAACATAGTTCATTAATTAATCAATTAATATAAAAGCATTACAACATATTCACAAAATAAAATACCTTTTGATTAGCTTGTAACCTACCTACCTACTCCCTACTAGTGCTTCTCCTATTTATTACATATTATCTAGGTTACATACCTAATATCTAGCCTACTGAATAAATTGATTACCTAGCCTACATTTAATAAATTAATTGTTTAACATAGTTAATTAATTAATCAATTTGTACAAAAAAATTATGACATATCCACAAAATAAAATACCTCTTGCTTAGCTTACCTACCTACCTACTACCTACTATTACCTATCCTATTTATTACATACTGCTTAACCCATTTAATTAATTGATTAAATACATGATCTAATTAATTAATTAATATGAAAACATGATCACATATTCACATGTAATGAACTAGTTAACCTACCTACTACCTATCCTACTTACTACCTATTAATAACTACCTAGTCTACTAATTAATTAATTACCTAACCTACCAAGTACCTACTTAGCTTACCTAGCCTAACTAGGTCTAACCTTCATAGCCTAGTGGCCTATTAGCTATACACCTAGTAAACTAACCTACTACTACCTACAAATAATTTAGGTCAATTAACTAAGTATGCAAGCTAGGCTAGGCTACCATGTACGTAGGCCAATTTAGTGTAACGTAACCTATTAAGCTTAATTAACCTAGTTTACCAACTAGGTTATAATAGACTTTTCTAGTAACCTATTAACTATTAAATATTATATCATGAAAGACCCATGGATAATTGTAAAAAAGATGCATGGATGGGTACATTGAAGGGATAACAACTGAAATAACAAAGTTTGTCATGTGCGGTTTATGTTTCTTTGTGCATGTGGTAGAATATACTATTGCAATTGCAAAAACTTTCATTATAATTGTAAAAATAACTACATTATCATCCATTGATGGATTCAATCAAAATTGGATGACATTATTCACTTTTCATCTACATTTTCAATGAAAATAATATTAGTTGTAGTTGCATTTACGATTAAAATTTGGTTCAACCTTTCTAGTAGTTACATATGCAACTACAACAAGTTGCAACTACATGGACATGTAGGACTAACATAATACTAGTCGTAAAATAAATTAGTTTGCATTTAGTTGCATAGTAGTTGCATAAATATGATCACAATGGACAACATTTCTTCTGGTGTTAACGTCCAAAATTTTATTAATTGTGTTGAAAATATAAGCAGGTCAAGGCTTAGCCCCTTTGGCTTTAGCACTAGATTCATCCACATGCAAAAATAAATAAAATGATGCCTCTTGCAATTCTTAAAACAAAACCAAATGAATACCTACTTTAGCTAAATTAGTTTAGTATTCAACTTCTAAGCTAACAAACTAATCCACTAGCCTAAATATGACTCTTAATTTAAAGCCTCCTCTCAAAAGATCCACATGGTAAGTGGGTATAAATGAGTTCAAACAAACCAAAATTGATGTCAAAACATCAACTTTTTTACAATTCTTATTACATTTGTCTATGTGGGGCCACTTTAATGGCATGTGAATCATGGAAAGTTGTTCTTATTGAATAATATGGATATTGAAAAATCTAAAATGAGTCAAAAAGATTTCCAATATCAAAGTTTGGTTTGAACAAAAGATGTTTAACAATTTCATTCAATAATATTACTTTCATAAAGGGCCCCTTAGTTTTCGTAATACACTTTATTTCATCCTCAATTTTTTGTAATAATAGGTACTATTAAACACATCTAAAAAGCACTCAAATTTTCATATTTGTTCAAATTTGATTGTCAACAAACATATGACATATTGGGGCAACTATAAATATAATAAATAAAAAGTTTCAAAATATTTCATTTGAAAATTCTTCTTTATGAAAACATTTTTTTTAGCAAAAGGACCCCAAAAAGGACAATAGTCTTAAATGTAAAGTGAACACATTAGTTTGTTATATGTCATTTGAACCCAAGTGTCTAAAACGATGTTGCCTAAGATGGCCTCAATGCCATCCAAGCCACAAACCGTGAAGCTTTCCGCAAACTTTGCCTTGCCACATTCTAAAACAGCCCCCAACACCACCTCATTTGTTGGTGTTGCAATTATTTGTGCCAGCTAGACCTTGACGGGTTTGGCCACCTTTATGGTCCCCCATTTGAATCATGATACCTCACTTGGGCTCAGAAATAAATGCATGGCTCTTGAATCCAAAAGACACAACAACCCATTAGTACTTACTTTAAATTTAAGGAGGATCATTTGAATTAGGCCCCCAACTTGGCACACTCATTTTTGCAATAAAATTGCCTTACATCAAGTCATGAGGTACCTTCTCGCAATCCTTGGCAAAGTGTCCCAACTTCTTGCAGTTGAAACACCAAACCTTCATGACATCCTGCAACTTCTTCTCCACCGGCACCCCTTTGTCCTTTGGTGGGTTCTTATCCCGATTCCTCTTTTGGCCCTTCTTTAGGTCACTTGCAGTTTGCGTCACACTTCCAATACTCTCTTTTGTGAGTTAGAAGACTTGTGTTATTCTTTCCTTTTTATGCATGGAGTCATCTTCCATGCATTCCACAACTTTCATCATTTCTTAACAAGTTGCGCTTGGACTTCATTCCGTTGCAATCGTGCCCATGGTTGCACAAGCCATGGAGGAATGCCACCTTTTGTGCATTTTTTTTTTCATTAGAATGAGGCTTAGTAGGGATGAAAAGGTCTAAACATATTTCCCCAGCGCTCTCGACCCATTTAATTGACACAAGCTCAAGAGTTCTTGCCCATCTTTCAAATTTTGGTTATGTGGGGTGAATGTTTTATTGAGCTTGGCCTTGAATGCATTCCAAGGTAGGGTCCCCATCAAATTTGGCTCGACATCCTTTTATGTTGTCCACCATTCCAGGGCATGGTTTTTCAAAAGAGATTATGCCATTCTAAGTCAATCTTCTTGTGAAGGATTCAAGCGTTTAAGTTTTCATGGCCTTCACGACTTCTCCACTTGGGCCAACCCCTTATTTTTTTGGCCTCCTCTAAAGCCAACGTTAACTTGGCATTGTGCTTTCTTTGGGAGACCTTGATGGTTTGCAAAGCCTTTAAGGCTTTGGCCATTGCATGCATGGATAAGGAAGCAAACACATCCTCCCTTTGAAGTGATTTGGCTTTAGTTCTTTCTAACTCAAGCTCCACCTGAGTTGCCTTTTTTGCCACTTGGAAGATTTGGTCTGCCTCCTAACAGAGTCTTGCCTCTTGAGCCTCCTCCTCCTCCACCTCCTTTTCCAACCTCTTCCTTATGATTGGCTTTTTCGAAATGTTAACATGTTCTGGATTTTTTTTTTCATCATTTGATTCCAAGGAATCAAAACAAGATCGAATTGTCTTCAGAACCTAGACATTTCCTTTTGAGCCTTCCCCTTTGGATGACTCCTTCTTCAAGGATGCCCCATTTTTTGTGTTTTTTGCATTGAAGGGTGTTTCCATGCTACAATGTAGACAAAAGTAGTCACAATTTGACATTTTTCATTGCAACACATTTTTAACATGTCTCTATAAATATTTGGAGAAGTTTGTTTTGATGAAAATGTGCAATTAAAGGTGGATAACATCCTAAATTGTCATAATGTTATGACATTGGTGCACATATCAACAATTCAATTGTCAATTGGAGTGTTGTTTTTATCATTTTACAAGAATAAAATGGAAATTCAAAATTAATGAAAAATGGCATTCTACTATTAAATATGGTGTTTTAAATAACATTTAAAAAATTTATTGGTGTACACTTGCATAAAGACACAATTATGAATCAATTTCATATTCATGGTTTACATAATTGGTCTTATTTTTAAAGCCCAAATCAGTTTAATGTGATTTCTAAAAGAAATCAAAGTGAGTGAAATTTTATGTGTTACTACTTTTGATACTATATGTACTTTTAACTTTGACACAAAGTGTGTACACCATACCATGGAAACACCTTAAAAGGCATTGAATTTTTTTTCATATTGCCCTTTGGCATCGTGGACCCTTTCATGGCAAAAGTCAATTCAGTCGTGGCCAACTTGGCTACCTTCTAATTGGCCTCGTGAGCCTCCTAAGTGGCAACCTATTTTGCCTTCATTATTGCCATTTCTGCCTTGCCCCAACATGAATGTTTAGGCGATGGTGAAATTAGAAACATTTCTTCCACCATGTTTTAAGCTCATTGAGACAAGTTCAAGCTTTGATACCAAATGTGATGCCCTTTCTTGCTTGTCGCCTTGCACTCCACGCACCACACCAAGCTCCTTGCATTGTCTCCTTAGCTTTTAAATACATGTGCACCCACAACAGATTTGGTTAGTCCCAACCATTTAGGACGGACTTAGACTTTTTACCTAGACTCATTAGACCTTGCAAACAAGACTAAGTTTTAGTCTAACTTGGAGCCACCCTTGGACCCAACGCCCAAAGTTGGCACAAAGGGCTTGAAAACAAGGTAATGCCAAGTTGCTTCGGGGCCTCCCAAGACCAACTCCTAGAGTTGGTTCGAATAAGATTTAAATAAGGACAACACCAAGTTGTCTTGGGGCCAACCCTCTTTTGGTGGCCTCAAAGCTTTAAAGGGACAACTCTTAATCTTCCCAAGTGCTTTAGCGGGCCAACCCTAGACAACACATAATTGTCCATTGAAGGTTTTAAGGGGACAGTGCCTCACACTATAATCTTGAAGACAACCAAGTTGTTCTCTTGGCCGATGCAAATTCAAACTCGTGCCTTAACCAACCTAAACTCATTTATCTAAGTTCCAACCTTGCAAAATCATTTCTAACCTAACTCCAATATCACATTAATGCCCCATTAAGGTGGTCTCAATATGAGGCCCACTCCACTTAAAAGATCCCTTCAGGGGAAAGGCATGTTTATAATGAAAAGACTTTGACATACCAATAGTTTAAAAGCAAAATAGCAAAAAGGAAAAATAGGACAAGTTGATTACTTAAACAAATTAATCAATTGTTGTAGTTGCAATGTTGTAACTAATTGACTTGATAAAGAGGATTTTTGCAATAGGTCTATTTGTTGCATCAAGTCGATTTGTAAAAACAATTAGACAGTTATAATCGCTTGTGTACTATTTAAGGCAAAAATCAAGAAGTAAAAGGGGTTATTTTGTTGAACATTTCAAGGTGTCTAGGATTATTTTCTTTTATTTAAATGGTTGTGAGAGGACTAATATAGATTATTAGGAAAGAGTAGAGACTGGTATGCAAGGGAAGTAATGAAAATATGAAGAATAATGAAGATGAGTTCAAGGTAGCACTATTGTTTTTTTTGTTATCATTTTGTATGCTAAGTATTTGTTGAAGTTAGTACTAGTTAGTTACATACGTGGCATTTACATTAAAGAATAAAATAAGAACCTAGCAACAATATATGGGAGTGATGAATAATAAAATATTTATTATTAAAATATCACTAACATTTGGTGACCATGTTGGGGAACTAAAATTCTTCAATATGGAAACATTTTTAGTATTTAGAAAAAAGTAAATTGAATAAGGGAAAGTGGAAGTGGATGAAATAGACTTAGGATTTTGTTTAATTCATGTGATGATTGTGGTTTTGCCATGTGAATTTTTAGATGTATTAAAAGTATGCAAACTTTAAAATCAAGATCATCAAATCACAAAGATGACTAAATTGGGAGTGGAATATGTGGTAGCATATTCAAATTGTTCATTCAATTTGAGCAAGATATGGCTAAATTTGTTATATTTTTAGATTATTATCATAATGTATATGATGGTATGGGTGTTGGTAGATTAGATGAGTGTTATCAAAAGAGAGAAGGAATGGTTAAAAGAAACAATAGTTGAAGAGAGAAAAGCAAGGATAAAACAACATAATAATTATGGGTGGACTTTGGAAAACTATTTACATATGCTGGAAGTAAAATGGAGTGTAGTGAATGGAGTTGTTTTGTGGAAAGATTTAAATAATTACTAGAGAATGTTCAAGAATTAATATTAAAGAAATTACATGGGGGAATTAAAGTCTGGTGTATTAAGCATAGAACATTAACAATTGACAGTTCAAAATTAACAAAGTATAGTAGGTGGTTGCCAATAATGGTATGCTTACTTACTTTAATACCAATCAAGAAAATCATATCAACTTATCATAATATTAGTTTCTTTGATAGAAAAAAGTTTACAAGACCAAACATTAATGTTTTAATAGGCAAATGGATGCCTTGTGATTTATTATGGGCTTTTAGGTGCACTAATTCTAAATATGTGTCAACATTGAAAGGCAATGAAGAATACTGCTATGAAGAAATAATGTTAGAAGAATTTTGGTCAGAACTATTGATATCAAATCCATAGGAAAAAAATTAAGTTGAGAATAATAAAAGAAATGGTTGTAAAGGAGAGATAGGAAACTATGTTTAGAGCCTATGATAAATAAAGATAGAGAATGAGAAGAACAAAATAGATTAAGAGATTGGAAAAGATACAATTAAGAGGAAGCTAAAAAAATAATTATTTTAACTCAATAAGTAGACAAATCCACTAAATGGAAAGCATTAATAACTATCTTTAGTCCAACGAATACTTATCAAATATTGGAACCCTTAAAGGAAGAACCTATAGTGTTAGCAACTGAAGCTAATGTAGAAGAAATTATGTTGTCGCCTAGTGAAAAAACTAGACAATCTATTCAATCTGGTTTGCTGGCTACAAAAAATGAAAATCAATCAATCAATTGCAACTAATATACCTAAATTGATTACACTAGAGCCAACTTTCAATGTGTTTGGAACTTTAGATTGGGTAACAAAAGAAGGATGGCCATTAATACCCAAGCAAATAATTAATGACAACCTGGTAATGGAAGCCTATAGTAGCAGTGGTGAAACAATAGAGCGAAATTTATTCAAGCTATTCACTCAAAGCACTAATTTTGTTAAAACAAATATTCGACCAAATGTGCAGATAACATTGACAAAGTCGACTAACATACTGATATGAATGTACCTTCCCACATGGCTATCGCACCTACTAATGCTTTGAGAATCCAATTACCAAAGTATCACAATAATGATAATCTAGTATTACACATTTGACAACTAACCAAAGTATGTGTAACTAATGGTGAGGACATAAATGCTCATAAGATATAATATTTTCCTAATTCTTTAAGAGGAAGAGCTACCAATTGGTTTGCTAAATGTGAAATTGCACATCTAGCAGCAACATGGAATCATGTATAATGAACATTCATTACATGATTTTGTGAAATTTGAAATGAAGGGCAAGTTGCTACAACTATACGTTATTTTAAACAAAAGAAATATGAGTTAGTGGAAGACTACTACAATTGATTCTTACAACTATGTGTAGTTATATTCCACAACCACCTAATGATATTTATTTACATGAAACATTTAGAGAAGGATTATGAACCAAAGTAAAAATGGTTATCATCAGCATGTCACAACAAACATTGGCAGAAGTAGCAAAATTTGCAATTACTATGGAAGAAGAATTACTAATGAGGCAGAAGAAACAACAAGATATTGTCAAGCTAATTTACACAATGAAGAATTAGATGATTTAGATGAAGAAAATCATAGTAAAACCAAAAGAAAGGATACTAAAGTAGAATTTGACACTATCAAAAGAGGTGTTTATTACTATAACTATTATAATGAAAGACATTTTGCCAAAGAATGCAAACGTTTAAATAAGTTTTGTCAAATATGTAAAAGTAATGAACATAATACATATCATTGCTTAAGTAAAATAGTGAGTGAAAGATGTCCATCAAAGGAAATTATATTAGTACACATAGTGCAAGCTAAAGTACTAGTCATTCAAGAATAACAACAATAAAGTTATGAAGCACCACCATAGCAAAATCGATTTGGTAATCAACAATACAATGGACAAAATTGGCATGGACAACAAAATCAAAACAATCACTATAATTAACATGGTTCTAACCAAAATAATGAATTCAAACAAAGAAGCATAAGATGTTTTTGTTGTTGAAAAGGACATGTAAGGAAAGATTGTCCTATCCAGAAGAAAGTTATGGAGGAAGAAGAAAAGAAATCCAAACCAAAAGTTGGAGTGAATGTTGTTATGGTTGACTAGGACCAACCAATATTGGATGTTTTTGTGACCATGAGAGGTCAGAACACTCGTACACTTGAGGAATAAATTCAAGAGAAAGAGTTAAGTCCTACAAGAGGATGGCAAACTAAATGGGGAAAAGAAAAAAATGTTCTTCAAGATGTAGTAAGAGAACTACAATTTATATAAGAGTTTGAGGACAAACCGTTGGAGTTATTGAAATGTAATGATTTGGAACCCACCAAGTTACAATTAAATGGGTTGAACAAAGATGCATCATTAGAAAAGTTTATGCCTCAAGGTGATTTGCCAGGTGGAAGTTGGTCAGCAAAGATGACCAAGGAAGGAGATTGTCTAAAAAACCATGATAAGATGACACAGTCAGGCATGATGGGAGAAAAATCAACAAAAGGTGTTGAGATGACGAATGTCGTGAAGTCAATAGGATCCAAAAGAAAAAGTTGACAAGTGAAATCAACATGACACATAAAAACAAGTTGACATGTGAAGTTGACATAACACCAAAGGACAAGTTGACAAGTGAAGTTGACATGCCACACATGTATAAGTCAACAAGTGAGGTTAACATGATTGGGAAAAACAAGTTGATTATTGAAGTCAACATGATGGATGAATGTAACTCATCAAGTCTAGTTGATAGTGTTAAAGATGACAGGTCAAACTAGGATGATGATATGAACAAGCAATTTGGAATGATTGAAAATATTATTATGCCAAACACTAATACCCAGAGGAAGGGCATTGGTAAATCCACAAGTCAAAGGAAGAGGCTCAAAGAAATTATTGATATAATAAGGATAACATTTAAGGGAAGACCAAGATGGTTGAGAAAAAATATAGAATCCACAAAAGTAGTTGGAAAATGAACACACTAGTAGAAATTTTGTCTTTTGCAACTTGTCTTATGCAACTAAAAAATGTCGCATGCAACTGCACATGTTGCATGCAACTAAAAAATGTCGCATGCAACTGCACATGTTGCATGCAACTAAAAAATGTCGCATGCAACTGCACATGTTGCATGCAA
>Ga0116227_10007566_pt1 | contig 21084 bp, 15 predicted proteins | sample S1TSphgellanicum_FD_89693 | JGI IMG/M metagenome (GOLD analysis project Ga0116227, IMG submission 89693) | Host-associated microbial communities from peat moss isolated from Minnesota, USA - S1T2_Fb - Sphagnum magellanicum MG | ecosystem: Host-associated > Plants > Peat moss > Unclassified...
GGCGTCCGCGGCGCGCGCGCCCGGCTGCCCCCACGCGCCGCCCGGGCGGGGCGGGCCCGCGCGCCAGCCGGGCGCCCCGGCCAGCAGGAAGGTGGCGGCGGGGGGGGGGGGGGGGTGGGGGGGGGTGCAGGGGGGGGGTGTCGTGTTGGGGGGGGGGGGGGGGGGGGGGGGGGGGGGAAGGATTTTTTTCAATTTTTCATTGTTCCCAATGGGTTCCCACTATGTTCCCAACGTGTTCCCCAAAGGCGTTCCCAATAGAACCTCACTTCAATCCCATATGTTTTGCCCAACCTCCTCCCCTTCTCAACTATATAGGTGGGCCAAAGGGGGAGATACTGTATCTTCCTGAAGAATCTTCCACTTTGAAGAGGTTCCATAGTTCCAATTTTTCTTTGCAATGGGCCAATCATATTGGTTCATTGCAAAAAAAGAAAAAAGTTTGAATAGTTAGGCACCCCCAATTAATTAATGTTAAACAGAATAAGTACCCCAGCATCATTGTATCTGGGCAACTTGGACACCAATTGTATTTTTTTCAGAAATGTAGAAATTTTCAACTAAAACCATTTCAAAGAGGCAAAATTTTGAGAAGGAAAATATTGAATTTTTTAGGATCATCCTATTTGTTGAAATGAGAATTTCAAAATTAACTAATTATTCAACAGACATATGTCGAAGTTGCCAAGCTTCTACAACAATTTTGTTTTGTGTAAGGTTGGCTAAAGCCCAAGGCCATGGGGTTTTACAGGGCATGTGTGACACGGAGTTGAACATGCACTCCATTCTGGTACAACCCACACAGTCAGAAGGCTTTATCAATCTAAAAACCTTTGTCAATTTTTTATTCTTTCTCAAGATACCCACAGAAATGCCTCATGAACAATTTGAAGAAAAAACATGGTGCGTGAGGTGCTCTCTAATTACACTAGAAGAATCAGCTCAGGACTTTAGTCTTTTACCTTGGGCTGGCAAGTGACATGATAAGAAATGCTCACTTCCCAACATTGATGGCAACCAAGGGTTTTTTTTTTTTCCAGATTTAGTGATACCATAATTTTGGGGAATTTTTTCAATAAATAGCAAGAATAGTAGAATTTACGCTAAGAAAAAAATCCATAATTTTCCCATTTTTTTTGTCAAAAATTTTTTTAAAAAAGAAAACCAATAGCTGTAGTTTGTGAATCCTTTTGAAGTAAGAAAAAAAGTAGTTTTGCAAGCTAGAAAATGAGATGGCGTATGTTCATTATGACACTCAAGTCTATGGGAAGGCCTGCTCTCCAGGGGGGCCTCCCCTAACTTAATTTGAGGGTTATGGTCATGAAGGCTATGTCGTGTCTTAGCAGGCCTTTCCCAAGCATTATGTAGTGATTTTTTAATGTTTAATGGTCCAAAGGTCTGCAAGTGAATGGGGGAAGGGGTAGTGACATTAATCTACAGATGCAGCTTCTGTGTGAGGAGGTGCTTTGTGCTTTTCAAGTACAAATGAAAAAAACCTTTCTGTTTCAAAATCAGTTATAGAGAATGTAAGAGGGGGATGGACATTACCTAAACCTAACTAGTATAATGTGGAGCAAGGTGCCACAAGGTGATAGACTTGGACAGATTTGGACTCCATTGGCTTTGGTTGAAATTCACCAATAAGTTTTCAGTAATCTTTTCCAGTAAGTTGACAAAAGCTACCCCTTTCCAAATGTCACCAATGTTGGTCACAATTAGTCAGAATACGTAACCCCTTTCGGAAAAGGGCTTAGTTTTCAACTCCTACTCTCACTTGGCCAAAGCTACCTAGTGGAGAAAGTCAAGACTAATGTGTTTCAATTTCTGGACTCTACATACATATTACCTCATCATGGACATTAGAGCATTGTTTCTATGCAACCTTATATTGGATTATGAACCATTTGAAGGAACCAAATTACATGGATAAAAACCAGATTATATTGGCCAACATTTTTATAGCAACCTGTCTCTCAAAAAAATTACGAATGTAAGAAAATGTTGTCAAGTGGTAATTATCACCAGGCCCAATCCCAATCCACACAAACCAAACAACGTGAGTTAACAGAAAGGTCTATGTTTAGCATTCATGGGTAATGTTGTTTTGTGTGGAAATTTTCTTCTCAGGTTGTTCAAGTTTTATAGTTGGGGATATTGAGTGTGAAAGGGAGAAAGGAAGAGTGAACACTTTTATCCAAGTATTACTGATTTAAGGAACAACCTCCATCATTTTGTAAGGTACTTTACATGTGGTACTTTAATGTACTCCACAACCATCCCTTGCTGCAAACCTCTCCCCACCCCCCTGAACACCACATCAAACAAAACAAAACAAAAAAAACCAGTGGATAGGTGATGTCCTTCACACTTTGCCAATTGTTCCAAACCTCTCTCACCTATGTAGGGGGAGAACCCATGTCGGTTAGTTCCAAGTCCTTTGCCCAATAAACAGATTCAAATTCTAATGAAAAAGGAAATGAACAACCTTCAGAAAATTGAACCTCAAAATTACCTCGACTAGGTCACAACCTGAACATTTAGCGCACCCCTCTGACTGAATGCTCTTCCAAGTTGCCATTTCATAGCTGGTAGACAGAAATTTTCTACCCAGAACCTGGATGTCACACACCTGTGTCCTGCCTAGTTTGCACATGTGTGAAATGATGGGTGATCTTTAGAAAATATATGGACAATCCAAAAGACCAAGAGATGGCAAAGAGTGACACTGAAGTGAACAGCTGTTAAAGATCCTGTAGGAGCATAGTCCAAAAACTTAAGAGTAGCGTAACACAACCAAAAGGTCCCAAATGGGGATATGCATATTTCCTACATGAAGAGCACAAGCTACACATGAAGAAGAAGGGGTGCCCAATCCCTCCCCCTCTAATTTTACCTTGTCGGAATAATTTCCCACTTGTGACCCCAACTACAAACTAACTTTATTTCACTTATGGCAAATCACTTGGTTGATACGTCTGCTGCAGACTACCTACACGAGGTACACCAACAAAGAGATCTTACTAGAAGAAGTGATCACATTACCAACCTTCTGGCAAACTGCAACAAGGTACACTTAGCTTTACTTTCACGTAGTTAAGCTGTTCAAGTGAGTATGAGTAAATTTAGCCTTTGTGGGCTTGATGTTTGTTTGCAGCTATCTAGGTGCAAATCTTAAGCCAACACTAACTTGGAAACTTGGTCTTGGGAACAAAAAAGTGCCCATCTACCAACTTTACTCCTTTGATGGAACCAGCAACTAGGTACATTGGTACCATGGTGAATAAGTTAAGTTAAGTAAAGCACTTGGAGAAAATTTGTAGTGTATCTGGAGGATATCTTACATCAAAAAACCCAAAAGTTTTTCTTTTGAGTCCCCTTTGACGAAATGAGAGTCTCTGGGTCCAAAGTTAACATTTCCCAGGTTCAATATACCCAGTTGGAAAGAGTCTTTGATAGAGAAGGCCAAGCCACTAATGTAGCCTCAACTTTATACAACCCAACATTCCGGAAGTCAGAGTTCTCCTCATGACTTCTTTTCTTGTCAATAAAAATGAAAAAGGCATCCCCAATTCAATGACGGTTTTGGAATGGGGTTTTTTTTTTCTCTGCTCTTTTAATGCCCAGGAATAGCTGGTTCTCTTTTTACAATGTTTTTTTTTTCTTAAAGGGTGCTCAGGTGGTGGGCTCAATGGAAAAGAAAACTATTTAAGTATATTTCATAAAGTCCAAATGGTGTTGGCCATGAGAGGTTGGCTGTGGATGTGGCAGGATGCCAGCCAAAAGTGAAAGCCCTCTTATATGCTGATCTGTTGTGTTCACACACACCCTTACACCCAATAGTGCCAATTTCTTTCATTAACACCTAAATCTATCATCCCCATTTCCTGGAAAAGAATCTTAAGATTTCCACCCTTTTTTTTTTGGCCCTTTTGTCTTGGAGGCTGTCCATAGTAGAAAGACGCAACCGACCATACAACTTTGCAAACCCTCCTTGCGAAGATTTGATGGCTAACTTTGCAACCTTTCCAAAGTGTCCCTAATTTGCCCCAAGCTTTCAATCAATCTCCATTTGGGTTGATGGATGATTTCATGCAATTTAATCAAGCTCATCCAATTCAAGATAGGTTCACAGTGGGTTTTTTTTTCATATAATTGGCAAAGTGAACAAGGCTGTCACAAACACACACATGGACCCTAGCCATTTAGGAATTGAAGAATGAAGATTTATGATAATGTGTTGTGTTGTGAATTGTGTGTTCAATTTATAGTAAGATAAATTGAGGAACGTAGGTAATTTGAATGCAATATATATAAGTTTATTATTCGTCCAGTAAGCTTATGTCGATCCAACATGACATTGTTTTGTTAATGCATTAGTTCATATGTGATTTATTTGTGTATTATTAAGAGTTTTATTCTTTTTATAATTAATTTTAAATTTATGTTTTATAATGTTGTGGACTAAGGTGTATTTGTTACCATGTCTATGTTAAAATCTCCAATTATTATAGTTGAAGAATCTATAAGCATTTGTTTTAATGTAATTTTTAACATAGAGATGAAATAGTTTGTTTATATTTATAATAGTTTATAGATTGTGAATATATATAAATTTTTCATGTGTTTTGTTGAAGAATGCAATAATAGATTATGCATCTAAATTTGTTATATATATATATATATTGTTATATATTGTTAACAACATAAGTGCATCATAAAGTATCATTGTTTCATGTACAATTACAAGTTTTCAAATTGTCACTTTTATTTCGAAAGTAGTTTAAAAACTCAATAGACCCATATATAAAGTAAAGCTAAATAGTAAAAAACCCCATGATTCAAATTGTAAAACCTTAATTAAAATTCAAAATCAAATTCAAATCACCCCAAAATCCAAGATCAAAGTCCATAATCAATATCAACTTTCCAAAAACAAGTTACCCAACACAATTTCTAATGTCAACTTTAACTTTTTTAAAAAGTTTAAAAAGAACCCAAATAAATTTCCAATATAAAAGAGACCTGATTTGTAGCTCCCAACACTAAAATTTCTATTGCAATATACCATGTACATATAAAATATGTACAAGTCTCTAAAAAAAACATGTTTAAAACAATACATTAACAATGTTTAAGACAAATAAATAAAGCTTTATGGTTTAATTTTACTATTTTATACATCATCCACATATGTACATTATGTACAAGCCCAATATGCAATTACAACAAGCTTCAATTTCAACACACTTTCAAAATTTTCCAACCATTATTCTAAAAGTGAGGTGTAATTTATTAACTTAAATCATTATGGGACTTTAAAAAAGAAATAGGTTCACCCCACCTTAGTCATTTCACTTTGTTTAAAGTTATGTCATTATAAGATCATTATGTAATAATCATGTTTCATTATTAATACACACAATTCACCATTAATTTAAATAATTCAATATGTTTTTAAAGTTGTCGTTTTACATGCCTTAAGCATTATTGTTCCTTAAGTTATTATAAGTTATTCTACCATAATTTATTTTGCATTATTTATCTTATGGTATTTTCAATTGTTTTTGGATATTTTAACCTAGGCTATTTTTTGTTGTTATAGGCTACTTCATCCTACATTGTTTCAAGTGATTCCAACCTAAGACTAAATAAATTGGAATAATCAAGAATAACCAAAAATAACCTAGGGTGGAATAATTTGAAATAATTGATTTAAAAAAAGAAGCCTAACATGTAATAACTTAGAATAGTTTAGGGTGAAATAACCTAAAATAACTAAAAAGTGATTTAGGGTAAAACAATATAAAATAACATAAAGTGGAAAAAAATAAAATAGTTGAGAAAAAATTAAGGTAAAATATATTAAAATAACTTACAATGGAATAATAAAAAAACCTAAAATGACCTAGAATAACCTAGAATGACATAATGTGGAATAACTTAAAATAGTCAAGAATAATCTAACATTGAATAGCTTAAAATAATGTAAGGTAGAATAGCCTTAAACAATTAATAATATTCTAAAGTGGAAAAGTCAAAAATAGTTTAAAATGGAATAGCCTATAATAGTTGAAAATAGTTTAAAATAGAATAACCTAAAGTGGAACAACTTAGAATATCAAAAAAATCATAAGATAAAATAACCCATAATAATATAAAATGGAATAACAAAAAAAAACCTAAAATAGCCTAATGTGGAATAACTTAAAATAACAAAAAATAACTTTAAATAGCTTAAGGTGGAATAACCTATAATAACCCAAGGTGAAATAATCTAAAATAGGCTATAATGGATTAATTTATAATAATTGAAAATATTTTCAAAAATATTTTAAAATACTCAAAAATAACCTAAGGTGGATTTATTTTTTAAAGCAAAAAATACATGGGTTAAAATAACCTAAATAAAATTATGGTGGATTAGCTTATAATAATTGAAAAAAAAAATTAATATCATCAGGTGGAATAAACAAGAATGTTTTAAAATATTTGAAAATAGTTGAAGGTGTCATAACTTAAAATAACCTAAGGTACAATAGTCTAAAATAACCAAAGGTGGAATAATTGACAATAACTTAGGATAAAATAACTTAAAATAATGTAAGGTTAATCATTTACAATAGCTTAAAAGTAACATAATAATTTATTCTATGTAACTTACACAAAGTTTAGGAAAAGAATGTCCATAACAATATGTGGTGACAAATTATTAATTTAAATAATGTTCTAGAGGTTAAGGACTTGATTCTTCAACATGGGTTCAAACCTTCACATTTACATTTTAAATTGGTGTGTTAAGTTAATTTACATTGATACAATAAAAACTTGAAACAAAAAAAAAATCATTAATATAAGGAAATAACAAACTTTCAAAATTGTCAATGCATTTGTGAACATGTAGCAAGTAACTAAGTTCACAAATTGTAAATAATGTATAGGTGGGCAACAAGGAAAATTTTACAATAAATTTTGTTATCACAATTTTTTCTTTGTTTTGAATAGTAAAAAAAATTCTTTGATTTGATTGTTGTAAGTGCCTAGCTTGGCCTACATTTGTAATGTAGTCTAATCATGAACAAGGAGGTTTAGGGTTTAGGGTTTTAATGAATTAACTATTGACGATTTGATTAATTAATAAATAATGAAATTCAATTAATTATTAGTGAATTCACTTGTTGATTTGTCCTTGTTCATTTAAAGATTGGTCACTTTCACCATGGTAAATTAGTTTAAGGTTCACTCAAAATTTAGTGAAATACATATTGGTGTAGTGAACAAAACATTAATCACAACCTTTAGTTTTTGGGGACTACAACTTTTTTCAACATTAAAAATATAACAACTTTAATTGTAGGATTGAAATTAAATCAACTTTTAGGTTCTCTGTCATGAAAAAATCAAAGAGAAAACTTTATTTTGCTTTATAGTCTTCATGGCTTAATAAATCATGTCTCAACAATGATTTGATTTAGGGGCCACAAAGGACACAATCAAATTTATCATAAAAAATTTGTTTAATCTTGCATAGAATTTCAGCCTAAGATTCCATTAGAATTATGTTTTTACATTTGTAGTAATGAAAACATTGCCCATGTTTGCTACAAATGGGAGATTGAATGGGTTTAGCTTTCCAAGAACTTGTAAAAACCAAAAAAATAGTAAGTTCATATGCTACAAATAGACCAAAAACACAAAAGGTAAAAAAAATAAAAACCAAACAAACTTCAAATTTTATTGCAACATTTTTTACCTTTTTTTTTTTTGGTCATGCACATCCATCAATCTTTGAAGACTAATAACATTAATGACATGTATCACAAAGATGTTTGAAAAGTTGGTTGAAAACTATTATTTACAAAATGTAGTACTCCCAATGCTTTTAATTACCATAATGGTAGGTTTTTTTGTATTATACAAATTAACAAGCTCAACATATTGTAAGTAAAACTTATGAAAAAAAACACAAAGCTTACACGTCATTAGGCCCAAAGCCATCAATGATATGCAAAATGAAGTTTTTTTTTACCTTTGGAAAATTCCATTCACAACAAGCTCAATGGTTCTAAACCCTTTTAAATTATGTCTTTGCATGAAGAATTAAATCAAATGAATAACAAAAAGTCCCAACAAATTGGGGAAAGGATTTATAAGCTCAATAATAATAGTGGCCCTTATTTGAATAATTGACCAACAATGAGTCCCCTTGCTCAAATTTGTTTCAAAAAATGACATCAAAATTTTGCGCTTGTATGTAGAATTCAACATTCAAATTGGGTGATCATGAGAAGGTAGTCACAAAAGGTGAAACCACAAGCAACATGATCATCATATAACTAGAAGCATCACTTAAGTCACAATGTATAAACTTAAAACCATTGCCTATAACATCATACAACTTGTAAGAATTCATTACCAACCCTTCAAAACAACCTCCCTACATCCTTTGTTGGATATCCATGATAGCCAAAACAATTTAAGTTGTTTGTGATTTTTTTTTTTATTGGGGCCAATACTTACATCAACCTTGTAAACAAGAAAATTATACAGATAACCTCCCAACAAAAAACAAAAGGAAGATGTACATAACAAAATGCAAAAAGAATGGAACTCCACAATAAAAGATAGAAAGCAAATGCACATAGAATTTCACAACAAAAAATAGATAACACCAAAAATGATAATAAACAAAATGAAAACATAACATACAAATAGACCATAAAAAATTAATTGTTACCTCAAAATTGTCAATAGAGACATCTTGTTTACTGTCCATTCAAACAATAATAACAATAACATATAAAAAGGAAAAAAATAATAATCAAAAGAAAAACTCGCCTTTGTCCATACTCTAAAAATTAGTCATAAAAAAAATAAAAAATTGGAATGTAAACAATAGATTTAAATAAAATCTCAAAAAAATTTTTGACACAATAATAAGACCAAAGATAGTTTTATATACTTAGATGATTAGGATTTAGGGCATAGTGTTCAAGGTTTAAGTTATATTAAAAAGATGGGGTTCAATTTTAGGATTTAAATTTCACATACCAAAAAAATTAGGTTAAGGTTCAAGGTTTAGGTTAGACACTTATCTACAAATTGATAATTAGGATAGGATTTAGGGTTTAATTAGTTATTCATTTTTTTGCAAATTAATATTTTAAGATGAGCTTAGGGTTTAAGCTTAAGACTAAGGTAAAACTTAGGGTTTTGGTTAGATGCTTGTCTGTAAGTTAATAATTTAGGATGGAACTTAAGGTTTAAGTTGTAGGTTGTAGAAAACACATGTTTTAAAATTATTAACCAAACACTTGAAAAGAAAAAGCTTAAAAGAAAATATAATTAAACTAGCCACAAACATTAATTATCATGATAATTAGTAACATTTCCTAGAAATTACTTAGAATAACAAGATGAAAAAATGACAATTCTAGAATAAGCATGCAGAATATAAAACAAATAATAACCTATAAACAACAACATACAATAATAACTTACAAGCAATGATGTCTACAAAGGCAACTCAATAAACAATTAAATTAAAAAAAATTAAATAACACAACTATATCTTAAATTTAACATAATCTATTTTCCTTAATTCTAAACAACTTATTCATGCACCTATTGTAGAATTTTGTAACTCCCATGGCAACCTTTTTTTTGGCTATATTATACAATGCCCAACTTGCAAACACAAAATTTGATAGCAAAAGAAAAAAAGGATGACACATGTAAAAACTTTTCTCACAAATTTCGAAATAAGTTCAAATTAGAAGTTAAAATTATACACTTACAAAGCCATTACACCTTCAAAACCATCAATTACATAATTATGAAACCATTCAGCCTTTAAATTCCATAAACTTTTCAACAAAAAATAAGGCCATTGGATATGTTCACCTACAAATTCTTGTCAATGTGCACAATGGATACACCATCTAGGAATTATCCACATTGTAAACACAACTTATTGTTGATGATTGAAAGTGTTAAACCAAATATTTACAACACAAAAATTTAAGAACATTATACCTTTTTAAACACCTCCAATTGCTAATTACTATTTTTTATTCACCTATCTTCCATTAGGGAAATGTTTTGATACACTAGCAATCATTTCACTAAATCCTTAGACTTAAGATCAATCCATTCAAAACATCAACTTTTCAACTTTCTGCCTCCATGATAGATAATGCCAAACGTGGGTGCAAAAAAAAATAGAGGGAAGGCCCAATGAAAAGGAATAGCAACATCAAAATAAATAAAATTTCTTACGCAATTTGTAACCATTCAAATACTACAAAATATAATTAGTTCTCTTCCTATCTTTCCAAGGCCAAGAAATCTAAAAAACACACAATTGAATGGGATTGGGATTTGCTTAATTGAATACAAATTTGTGTACACAATAATCATTAGCACTAAATCATTCATGCAAGTTTGATCGGCCATTGTTTCATGATATGAAAAACAATTTCATCACCAAGGAAGCCAAATGGAAGGAAATAAATCTAATGATAGTAGTGAAAAGCTTACCAATTGTTTGTTGCCATGTCATTGTACACCTAGAATGGAACCAATGATGCCTTTGTCAATAAACCAATAGACATTACATTTATTTGGCAATTGAAGCACACAATTGATTTGATAAGTTCATATGTGACAATTGATAACCTCTAACAAATGCTATGTTCTGATTAGGGAGACTTTGCTAAAGACATAAAATGTATTATTTAAAGTTTAGTTTTCCATTTAGATTGAAGGAGGGGAAGAAGATTAGTGTTCAAGGCAGTTACTCTTGAAATGGATTGTTCCACCAATGTCACTAGTTAATTTTAAGCAATGATTTCATTGAGTAAGTAGCCCATTAAAAACTTATTAAAAAAGCTTTGCATATTATAAAAATCTTCCAAATTTGAGTAAAAAAATTCAACCAATGTCTAAATTTCATCATACACAAGTGTAGCACAACTTTCTCATATTGCACAAGAAAAGGAAAGGAGGAAGAAAATTATGTTTCAAAAGGTTTAGTGTCCTTTTTTCCCACTATTGGAGGTGTTTGTTACCAAGGCCCAAAATTTTGGCTTTAAAACAATTGTTCCAAAGCTAAAGGATACCAAGAATGATCATTCCATATATTTAATTCTTCAAATTTCAAAAACTGTGGTTACTATGACTTTTGCTCATGTTAAATTGCATTCCAAATATCCAAATGAAAGGATTATGGCCCTTTAAGTTAAGAAAAGACATTTGGTGGCTATTAGGTGGTAGATACATGTGAATGGTCATTACATAGCTAACCAATGTGGCTAGATATGGGATAGGAATACAATGAATTAAAAAAATATAAAAAATCACAAACCATAGTTCATTTTGGCCAATATAAAAACAAAACACCAACACAACAAGCAAAAAGGTAAGGTAGATAGGCTAGTGAGTAAACATTTAAACTTTTAGAAAGTGTGCTTTCATTCTCTTATCATTTTCACCTTTGGAAGTTCAATAGGTCTAAGTAATTTTTCACATGGCAAACCTCCATTTGGGTTTGAAATGAACAAGATAATACCTCCCTACGCAAGGGGGGTTTTAAAAAAATAGTTTAACATGTTGTGTACACATATCTTTCCATGTGCAATTGAAGTGTATCCTATAACTAAACATGGTAAACTCCACACAAAAATAATATTTCTCTTAATACAAAATGATGTGGACTTTATTCCACACAATTCTTTTAAAAAATATTTTGATTTTCACCTTCAAAAAGTTTTCAGTTTGACAAACCCCATTAACAACCAAAGAACTAGTGGAAATCCCTAGTAATAAACAAGAGTGGAAACATTTTTTATTGTGACAAAGCATTACCAATCATCAAACACAAAGATGAAATCTTTGATTAAAAGATTGAATTTTTTTTGCATTAATTTGATGTGAAAAATGAGTGTTCAACCTCCCTACCTAAAATTAAGGCAAAAAACTTTGCCAAAATTTGCTTAAATTTGACAACAAGAAAGTTTTTAAAATAAAAGGCTTTATCAACTATGAGATGTATTGCATATAAAGATGATTGCTAGTTGTTCTTAGATGCCACTTTTTGAGGAATGTGATTAGGGGGTCACTCCTTGTCGATTTCAACAACACCCCATTCACAACATTGCCTTTTTCAACACAAGCTCCGTTGCCATCAAGTTCATGCAAAAAGTTTAAAGCTTAGCCACTTGTTTTCTAATGCGCTCATAAGAGCTTCACCATAATGCATAATACATGCATCAAATTGTTTTATGTAGAGTTCAATTTTGTAGTTCTTGAGTGAATCACGATTTATCTTGAGCTTGTATTTTAGGCTGTATTATCCAATGTTCTTCCAAGTTTTGAAGCTTGTAGATTTTGAGCAAGATTTGCATATCTACACATGATGGGAGCATGAACTCGTTGGAGCTTTGATCAAAACTCCAAATTGGTGCATCCTTCACAATAATGTTGCAACAACAAGACATTAATGATGCATAGGTAAGTACAAGGACCTTACTTACTTTGTGTATTTGTGTAGTACAAACTTTTACAATTTCAATTCTTGTTGCTTCAGGTTTATGTGAACTTGATTCTCAACCTCATTGTGCACATGTATGTGCAAAAATTCTTTATCCTTAAAACCTTTCCATTTGATACTACAATCAAAACTTGGAAGGTGAAGACGTAAAATAATATTGGATGCTTTAGCGCTTGCATCTATTTGTGTGGTTTTGATTGCTCTAGATTTTTAATTTTGTGAACTTACATTGCTACAAGTTATCAGTTAATTTTGCTTTTATAACTAATCTCAAGTTTCAACACCAGCCAACATATCATCTTTCAAAAATCTTCATATGAAAATAGAGCTATTATTACCTAGGGGCCAAAATCCCTTTAGCTACTATACTCTACAATGAATCTACACACAATATCCTTGCCTTGGTAGTAGGCAACGCCAATAAATTTAAATAAAGGTATGTAGATCGCAGATGGAAAAAAAAAAAAACAAAAAATACACCCACACCCATCCATGCAAAACAAGAGACCTAAAAGTTTCTCGTGAATTTTGGGGGGCATTGAAACCCTAATTTTGTTCCTTTACCTTGTGGTGGGGATTGTGAAGGCGTGTGTTGTCGTGAGCTCTTGCATGTGTGTGTTTTTTTTTTGTGTGTTTGAAAGCCTCTTTGCTCTTGTAGATACATTGCTTTCTGTGTGTGGATTTTGGATAATTTCGGAGTTTGGGTGAACTTTCTGAGGCTACTAGATATGGCAACGTTTGGGACGGTGACGACTAACTCAGCAACATAATCCCAACAAGTCCTTTGAGGTACATGGCTTTCTTCTTTCTTAGCACGGGCCCCGGAATTGTTTGGGCTTGTTTTAGGTTTATTTGTTTGTGCATTGTCTTCTGTCGCAGGTGTGTGTGCATCGAAGTCTTGGATTCGAGGTTAGGGTAAATTATTTTTCTGGATTTGAATCGGCCAATTCTTCTGGTAATGGTGGAGTCAATTTTAGATCTTTCAGTTCGGAAATGGAACATTGGATGCGCTGAAAATGCAACAATTGTGTTGTGTTGCGACGAGGACATAGCCATTTAGGTAGTAGAATGTCTGTTGTTGTCTCACAACGGATGAAGAAGCTTAGCTTATTAGTTGTGGAACTGACTACTCGCGCGGATATATCACCGTCTGCTGGGACGGGTAAACCCTAAATAGACACTAGAGGGTAGCCAGTCTCTCTAAGCAAGCTCTTGATGGTCTAAGGTGAGTAGAACTGAATTTTTTGTGAGCTGCCTTCGAAAAAAAGCTGTGGCACTATCATGTATGTAGGGCAGGTGGTCTCACCTCCGACTGATGGAATATCAAGTCTGAGTTTCAGCTCCAAGGCTAATTACCTTGTGGCTTCATCTTGGGACAATCAGGTATATATCTGCAGTTCATTGGCTCTGCTCTTCAGGGGAGAGACATTATGTTGCACCCAGAAATGGGCCAAAAGTTTTGGTATCCCTGTATTCAAGGGTCATATGGAGTCCACTATAAAAACATTATTGGCATCATTGAAGTATCCACTTGGGCTTCACCATGGTAACCACCATGTGTTTCCAATTTAGAGCATGTTGAATATTTATCATCCTTGTGGATTTGATTTAAGGGGCAGAGCCATTATGTGAGCTGCTTGTTCATGTTCATGCAGCTCCAGGGTGTACCATCTTGTAAATGCATGATTATGTCATAGTTTGATTTGAGGGCATTTTGGTGCCAAGATCAGGACAGCTTTCTAATGGTCAAAGTGTTGATGTTATATTTTCAGGTTGTGACATTTGGGCTGTGTCATATGCAATATTGAAGTGTTGTGGAATATATGCAGGTGTGTTGCTGGAGATTCAATCCAAGGGCAGCAGTGTTCCTAAACCAGCTATCTTGCATGATCAGCCAGTAAGATTCAGAGCTGCTTTTCTTTCTGACTTCTGAACTCACTCCATGCAAAAGCAGTGTAATATACCCATCACCCATGGTGATGAATGCTATGACTGTTTGGTAGAAAGAAGAAATAGAGAAGTATTTATGCATTTCTGAAGGATTTGATCCAGGTTGTTTCAACTGATAGTGCTGCTTTATCAGTTGGAAGTTTAAGATGTCTGGATTATCTGGTCCTTTGAGATGGGTAACAAAGAAGGGTACACTATGCAGGTACTGTGCACAGCATGGAAGGATGACGGAAGCATAGTCTTTTTAGCTGGTTGTGACAAGCAGTGAAGATGTGGCCCATGTTGTCAGGAGGACAGCCTGTGCAAGTTGGCATGCATGATGCCCCTATTAAGGACATAGCTTGGGTCCTTGAAATGAACCCATTAGTTACAGGTAGCTGGGACAAAACCATCAAGTAAGTCTTTCTTGGTGCAAGCACCTTTTGTGTTGGCAGTGTTGCATGTTGTTTTTGTGGAGATGGTAGCTTATGCTGGGATAGGAATTGTCCAAGGATCAGGAGGAAATGAGACGATCGATTTTCCCTATTTCCTTCTAGGTGTTCATGCAGATTTGATTGTGGACTGAAGGCTCAAGTTTTTTGAGCTGTTCTTCTGGATGGGTGTCATTACTTACTTGGAAGAATAGAGCTCTCTCTCAAGCCATGTTGTGGGATAATTCTGGAGTAGAAAAATTCCTTTTCTTAATGATGATCATGTTAAAATTGACCAGCAAATTAGAGATATTGTTGTCATCTCAGCCACCAAAGCAAACACCTGCACTGAGGCTTGTTGGTTTGAAGGAGTACAGATATTGGGACACAGGGCAACAGAACCCTGCTCATACACAGCAATCACCTGAGCAGTGCTATGCCATGGTTGTGGCCACTGTGGATCGCAACATTATTGTTTACAATCTTGCCAACCCTCAGGTAAACTGTTGTTGCTGGAGGCTTTTTGACTGCTAACTCCTGTTCAGTTTGAGGATATCTGTCAAGAGATTCTCAGACAGTGAGACATATGTGCACACAGAACATCTGCAAGTGGAGATTCCCAAGTTACTGAGAATCAATGCTGGCTGTAGTCTTGTACGGATTGAACTTGGAATAGTCGTTGTGATTATGATCTACCAAAGGTTGTGAGAGGTTTAAGTGAAGATTTGCATGGCCACTTACCTTATTTTCAATGTGAGCAGATAGAGTTTAAGAGAAGAAAGTCACCCCTGAAGTGTCAGATGAGGTGTGTTGCAACTTTTCCTGAAAAGCAAGGGTTTTTGGTAATTTCTAAAACCGAGGCAAATCTGACACAATCTTTCCATTTTTTTTAAGGTCCCAGAAAGCTGAGCACATCTTCCCTCACCTCTCTAAATAGTCCTGCCAATGGAAGGGAGTCTGGAAATGTGCTGTTACTGTTTTGGCTATGAGCTATGGTTATGATGTTGGCTTAGACTTGATTTGTGTGCTGGGGCAGGTGACAATCAAAATGAGGGTGGATGGATGAGAGGAGAAATGTTTTGTGAAGGTATTTTACTCACTTGGTTTTACGTCAATCCATCACGATGCTTTTTGCATGGCAGGTAGGTTCTATTGAAGGAAGAGTTGCAGTACAGCACATTGGGGCTCAGCAGGCAAAGAACTTCACTTTCAAGTGCCACAGGGATAACAATGATATTTATGCTGTCAATGCCATTAGCTTCCATCCTGAATGTAACAAGGCTGTTGCGAAGTCAGGACACAAACAAACTTGAAGCTGGTCTTTTTTAGGATCATGAGTTGACATGTATGTTGCTTTGTGGAGGTCCATGCAACTTTTGCTACTTCAGGATCTGATGGAGCTTACAATTTCTGGGATAAAGACAGCAAACAGAGACTGAAGGTATATGTTTCATTTGCCATGATCTCTCACTCCTGTGTGTCTGCCACCTTCAGAGAAATTTGAGAAATTGATTTGGCATCTCAGATGAATGGTTTTCTCAGCTTGCACTAGATGTGTTTTTACACTGGAAAATTTATTTATTACATTTGTGTGCAATTGTACATATTTGGCAGGCTCTGCAGAGGTGTAATCAGCCGATTCCGTGCAGTGCATTCAACCATGATGGCACCATTTTTGCCTTTGCTGTAAGAATTCTTGTTGTTATCATGTTCATCATAACCTGCATTTTATGTGAGATTGATGAGCTGTGCTCTTGATGAAAATGGTGCCTAGAGATGTAGGGGAGAGTTGTGGTTAGAAATAATCAGGAATGAGAGAGGTGCCTGATTTTGAAAGGTTGGTGCAGGTTAGCTATGACTGGAGCAAGGGAGCAGAAAATCATATGCCAGCCGAAGCTCAGAACTTCATCCTTCTCCATCCAACTCAGGTATTTTGTTTCCAGATAGGTTGAACTATGTTCAAGAATTGGACATTGGCACAGACAAGTATAGTGAACATGTCTGAGTTAATAGTGTTATGCTAATTAACCTGCCCAAGTTTACACTAGGTAAACAATGTTCAGCAGTTCCTGCAGTAATTGTATTCTTGTTAGTTGATGTGGATGTTGCCATGGTAGGACATGGAAGTGAAAGCAAAGGCCCGAGTTGCTACAAGGGGAGAAAATGACATATTTGAGCCATTCAAGTGGAGAGTTTTCTTCCTTGTTACAGTGGGCAGGCTGTCACCCAGTATGCTTTCCAATATGAACCTGACATATCAGTAGTTGAAGATCTAAGTGATCACCCACAGAAGAGTTCTGTCAGAGTTGGTTGCTTTGTTCGTACAGAAGGGTATCATCTTGGTTCGCATTCAATTAGTGAAACTACACCACCTCTTCATCCTAACCAATCTGAATGCCTGCAAGAGAACAAGACAGACAGACACAGAGAGAGATACTTGTATTCTAATGCCTGTTGTAACTCTCTGTCCACCATGAGATGGGAGGTGATCACATGGTCAATAGATGTAAGCTGCACTCTTTGTGTCCATTTACCCTGGTGTCCTGCTCCCCTTATTATGCAGAAGACAATTTGCTAAAAAACCAAATTGGAAAGTGGTGGAGTTGACATTGGAAGGAAGTCAATAGTCAAGTGCTCTAGATCCATTGCAGGCTTGAATATTGTTTTCTGATTCCAAAGCTTATGGCATGCTGTAAATTGTAGAAAGGTGTTTGCTGTTGGGCATAGTCTCAAAAAAGGCACAGATGCAATCTGGCAGCATTTTGTATGTCACTGGGAGCCTTGGTGCTGCGATAATGTTTTATTCAAGAGGTCTGATATTGCAAATGACAGTTGCATAGCTTTTGGTACTCAATCTATACCCACTGTCAGGAGCTGAAGAAGTCAGCAGGGGAGAAAGTGCAACCAGCAACTGCCCATTCATGATGAAGTTGATGGTGTGGTACTTCATGAATGACACTCACAAGACTATGACCATACTGAGTCTTGCATTTGTTTTCACGTTCTTTGTATGTATCTGATTTGTGATTTGTGAGGTCCTCTGAAATTGTGCAGATCCATATTTCTACACAACTGTACTTCCCTTTTTTTTGTGCTAGAGAGAATATTGATGGTGCAGTTTCCAAATTTGGTGACATCATATGCATATCATTCCAACACAGAATTCTGACAGGTATTGACTTTCAAGTCTGCAAGTTGTAGAGTGATCTTTTGACTCATGGCTCAAACAAACACCACACCACAGCAGTGATGTCACACCTAATTTGGACTAAAATCTCAACTGGGGTTCTCTTCAAAGGCTGAGTAGATGGAATCAACCCCCAGCACGTCCAATGGTATAGGGTTTGAGAATGGGAACATGGATTCCAGATCCAATGTACAAAGACTTGCTATTCCACAGAAACCAGGGTCCCAATGTCGTATGCTACATAACAAAGTTGGAACTGCAGAGATTGGGGAGTACACGCATCCATCATCAGTTAGTCAATCCTCTTCACTATAAACTGAGGTGACCACCGGAGTCTCTTGCATCAATTTCTCAAGGGGTCTGTAGCGTTTTCTGTTTGCAGGTCTGGGAAGAACAGACGTCTGTTGCTCTGTCATGACGACGACGCTCTTCTTGTCTTCTCCCCCCTTTCCTCCGCGTTCAGTCGGCCTGGGAAGAAGAAGTGCTGTTGTCGTTGTTGCGGTCGTCGTCTCTGCTTGCGTTGTTATGACGCTACCCTTCTCAGACTCTCCGGATTCTTCTTCGCTCCGTTTCTTGCCCACCGACAAAGGAGTCTCAAATTCTGTCCATGCTTTCCTCATTCTTCTGCGTTTTGCAGTCTGATCTGCTACAAGCGGTTCTTCTTCAATCCTCTTCGTACTCCCGTGTCTGTCATCGTCGTCGTTGTTGCTCTGCGAAATGCCGGGTTCCAGTTTGACCTGAGCTTGTTGGGTCGTCGTCTGTTTTCGCCGTGGCTTTTGGGTTTTGATCACGTTGCCCGTCGAGCTCCCAATGCTGCTGGTGTTATATCCCTCGTCCACTAAAGAAGTGCTCAAATCCAGGAGCGCACCGGCAGCCAGCAGAGCGGCACGGTCGTCGTCGTCCACACCCATCACTGGTCGACGACTATCAGGAGCTTCTTCTGCTGCAGCGAAGTCGTCACTCATCCGGTTCACGCCTCCTCCTCCTTCGTTTTGCACCTCCTCGTCCATAGGAAAGCCAACGTCACTCCGATGATGGCAGCCAGAGATCCTCGCAACAACGTCATCTTCTTCACGCCGAAAATTCAAAGGATTTGCAATCACCCATCTGCTGCTGTGCATGTCACGCGGTGTTGCAGATGATGAACAAAGACCGGCCATTTCTTGTGGCAACACTTGCTGGTCGATTACGAGACCGGCAGGTCTTCTTGTTGACCACCACCCACGATGACTCTCCGTGGCGGCCATGGACGTGCACAAGAGATCGAACAGAACTCTGATGGCAAGCAAGACAGTTGCAGTTGGAAAAGAAAAATCAGTCGTTCCACCGACCCCTCCCTCCACGATGCACCGAATGTTCTAACTCTCCACTGATTCCTAAACATAGTTTACGTGGACAAAACTCGAAAGGGGTCCTGAATCTCATGATCGCTACTTACCACTGGAAATTATATTTCTCGGTAGCAGAACTGAATTTGTTCAAGACTTCTCTGAAGGAGGAGAAGCAACAGCAGACATTGCTTGTATCTCTCTTTCAAGTAACTGATACCAATTTTAGTAGTGGTGATGAAGTCTGCAGAGAGAAGAAGAAGAACGGCACATGCTTTCTTGACAAAAAAAATGTTTCTGATATTCGACCGTCTGTTGTGAACTGAGTGTCTAGAGACGAGCGCCCCAACTCATCCATTTGTCGGTTCTCGCTCACTCCTGCTGCTGTAAAAAAAACACCATCATCAAAACCCTAAAAAATAAAAATCAGCACCCACCACCCACCTTTTGAATTGCGGTTGGTTTCCAACTTTCCTCTACCGTCTCTTGATAACTCATAGTTCTCATATTTAAGATGCACCTCTCATCTTTCCTCCTACCGTGCGGATTACGACGCGACGACGAACAAGCCGGTCGCAGCTTATACCACGGATTTCTACTCAATACGCAACTACCCAGTACCAACTCTAACTCCAATACTCGCCGCAATCTAACCCGAAATCTTTCTCTCTCTCTCTCTCTCTCTCGATTTCTACAAACTGCAAACTAGTGCACCATCAAAGGGGGAATGGCAACCTCATGAACACAGAAAAACATAAATAAACTAAAATAATAAAAAATCTATCCCGCAAATCCTCTCTCTCTCTCTCTCTCTCTCTCTCTCACTCACTCACACAAACATGGAGAGCTTTGCACAAACGCCCCGAAACTGAAAACTAGTGGATCATTGAAGAGGGAATCAAGTACACTTGAAGAACAGAAAACAAGTATGGGAAATCATTGAACTCCAAGAGGGGAGAAAAAGATGATGATGATCATCAGCATCAGAAGAGGAAGAAAGAACGAAACAAAGAGAGGGAGGAGTCACATCGTCAGAGCGAGAAAGAAGAAGAATTTTGGTACAAACTCCGACCGACAGTGAAGAAAAAAAACCAGTGCATCAATTCATTCAAATGGGAGAAACAAAGAAAGAAAGAAAGAAAGGAAGAAAATCACATTCAATTGAGGAAACAGAAACTTTGTGTGATTTTCAAATCACCAAAACCCCCGCAACAAACCGCGCCCCCCAAAAAGAGAGCATTACGGTAACAACGAAATTATATTATAAGACACAAGAGCTGTTTTATTAAATATTATTTGTTATTCTTGGATGTCTGTAATAAGCATTGTGCTATTATTTATTTATTTATTTATTGTACTAACTTATTTCACAGGGAGCCTAGGACTACCTAAGTAGATATTCGAGAACACCTCTAGACTACCCAGTGTTTTTTTTTTTTTTTTGGGGGATCATCCATGAAAAGGCCTCGCCAAATTTGGCTATAGATGAATCATTAAAGTAAAGAAATCTAAGTAAGCATAATCCTTCTATTTTTTGGGTTACCTACTTTTGAAGCTGACAAAAATCTGGCAATTTTTTTGATTTTTTTGGAAAAGAAAAAATGGCGATAGAAAACCCCAAAAACCACTTGGATTCCCCCCCAAAAAAAAAAAAAAAAAAAAAAA
>Ga0116227_10007567_pt1 | contig 21083 bp, 18 predicted proteins | sample S1TSphgellanicum_FD_89693 | JGI IMG/M metagenome (GOLD analysis project Ga0116227, IMG submission 89693) | Host-associated microbial communities from peat moss isolated from Minnesota, USA - S1T2_Fb - Sphagnum magellanicum MG | ecosystem: Host-associated > Plants > Peat moss > Unclassified...
AGGAAGAGAATGGGCCTTCTATCCAATCCAGAAGCAATTGCTTCGTCTGCTGGTGCAAGCTGCTTGCGGAAAGAAGCGGTAGCAGCAGCAGCAGGAGCAGCAAGCACAACGTGGAAGGAAGAAGGAGGTAGATTAACACATTTATATCTTACGAGAGAGAGAATAACAATTGCTACTACCGCCATTTCTATTCCCCATAGAGCACGAGCACTTCTTTACAGGCCGTTTTCTTTCGTGAGAACTCCTTATGTCGTAGTAGAAGAAACTGGTGATGGCCGTGGCATCATTTGCAACCAATTCCCCAACCGACGCAGGAGTAGAAGGATTAGCACGCGGCTTTTTTTGCCTCAATCCTTTGCAGAGGACTCCAATGCTGCCTTGCCTGCAAACGTTCCTGAGGTTGTTGTTGTGATTTGTTTGTGATTTCATCACTCTCTCTCTCTCTCTCTCTCTCTCTCTCTCTCTCTCTCTCTCTCTCTCTCTCTCTCTCGCTTGTATTATTGTTTGCAATTGTGCTTATGTGTTTGTTTTTGGGAAGATCCTGGAGCTAGATTACGGGTGGAAAGTAGTGACAACAGTTAGTTAGTTGTTGGCGCGTGTGCAGGCTATGGGCGTTACAGACCCGGAAATAGAGATTCGGTTCAAGAAATGGGATGATTGGACTGCTAGATCGGCGGACTCCGCCACATTCGCGTTCCTGCTTTTGCAGCTCCCGCAAATTTACCTCAACTTCCGCAATCTCACGGACGGCAACACCTCTGCACTGTCTGCCGTTCCATGGATGGTAAGTAAGCATTTTTCCAAGCCCCAGACAGACAGATAGAGCTTGCCCATGGATTTCTTCATCTTCTGCTGCTCTTTCTTCTTGCTCCTGAAAATCTCCCTCAACAGCATCATCATCCTCTGTCTTCCTTGCTCATGGAAATCCTCTCAACAACATCATCATCAGCAGCAGGAGCAGCAGCAGCATTATGAGCTTGCTGTCAGCATTGTCCTTCTCATCATGATCATCCATAGTTCAGGACTCTTTGTGGACATTTAACAATTTTCTCACTGTAAGCCCTTGTTTGTTTGGTTGTTAGTTTGTTTGTTTGTTTATGTGGGGATTTTTTTGGTGGTTTGATTGATGCAGGGCCAATTGACTTCTCTACTAGGAAATCTGGCACTCTTATCATACTTTGCAGGGAAGAAGGAGAGGGGAGCAATGGTTGTGCAGGCAGTGGGTGTGATATCGACTCTCGTGGTTTTGTCACAGCTTGCCATTGCAGAAGCCATGCCATTACCAGCTTTTTTGGCAACTGCAAGCACAGTGACAGTTGGCCTTCTCCTCAACTACCTGAGCCTCAAAAATAAGATCAGTGCCAGAATCTGGCAGCTATGGGGAGAAGTTGTCACTGTTGGTGCTGCTGCTGTACTCCCTCAGGTATATAGTATTTGCCCTGAGCTGGATGAAGTCTTCTCCTTCCCAAGCACTCCATAGTGACCTAAGTTTTGAAAGCATCTCTGAACCCCGAGTACCCCATGAACCTGTCTGTGTTGGGGACTAGGTAGTTGGGCAAAACACTTTCAAAGTGAGACATCATAAATGACCTAGCAGATCACATTCCTCCATTCTGATGCTGTACTTCAATGTTGTTTCCATAGGTGATGTGGTCAACATTCGATACATATTTCACCCCATCCATCCTGCCTGGCTGTTTTGGTGGAGCTGTTGCCCTCATCATGGTGGTGCTGGTAAGAAATCTGTTGAAGCACACTTTCTGCATGTCACCATATCATTGACTTGCTGCATGTGTCGGCCATATTGTTGTTTTCCCACATATTGTGTTCATTTATGAAAGGCAACCACATAAGTTCAGAAGACTGCAGATTCTTATAGAATCGCTGCATGAGAGGAAAGGGCTGTTCTTACAGCTATATTTGTGTTGGAATGATAATGTGGGACATTACAGGCACGACTTGACAAGCTGTCAGCCCTGGGAATGAAGATCCTCAAAGCGATGTCAGCATGGACAGCCACTCTTCTCTTTATGTGGGGGCCTGTTGCTCAAATGGTGGGTGACTTGAATCCATGTACTCTCATGAAACACTGGTCACCATGGCCTTTTGGCTAGAACCTGGCTGCCCACTTAATTCTGAGCAAAAGATAAGGACAAAAGAAGAAGAGGAGAGAGGTCTTCTCATGCAGTGGATTGGTGTCTGTGTGTGTGTATGCAGAATGTATTAGAATGTGACAAATATTTATGACTCATCATGGGGTTTATATCCCATTCTTATACTACTGATATGTGGTGGATGGAGAAATGTGTTTCAGTGGACAAATTATTTGAACCCTTCCAATATAAAGGGTCTGTCAGTCTACACAGTTTTGCTGGCCATGATTGGAAATGGTCTGCTATTGCCAAGGGCTCTCTTCACACGTGATCGTATGTGGTATGCTTTCTTTCTCCCAGGCTGATTGAATCAAGTGAAAATACCATAGTGAAAATACATATGGATGTTGTTGCTCTTGTCTGGAGTAACTGGAGTTTTTGCCTGAAGCCTGCGATGTTATGTGAGCAGGTTTGTTGGATCATCATGGGGAACACTAATGCAAGGCTTGGGAATTCTTATCAGCATGTACATGTAAGGGCCCTCAACTCTCAGCTCTCTGCACTCTTCACGGTCACTATAATTTCTCTTTGCTGTGGGGTACTTCTCCAGTGTGGATAGAAAGTGTAGGTGATATTCCAAAATCTCTGAATATGGAAATGAGCCTCAGAAGCAGTTTGCTCAGAGTAGCTATCATTAACACTCTGAGAGTAAATTATCACCTGGTTTCTCCATACCCAGTCCTAGCAGTTTGACAGGGTCTTCTTACCAGGTGATCTATTCCATTCCAGTTCCCCTGGTCAGGTTGACAGAGGCTTGAGATGCTTCAGTAATGGTGACTAGACCCATGTATTGATGGCATGCTGAGACAGCCTTCACATGTCCCTGAAAATTGTACTTTGCAACTTTTCTTGGGCCAATGATGGTTCTGATACTCATGTTTCTGCTAGATGTAACCAAAACTCCTCTAACATTGTTCTAGAAATGCTGCAGATATGATTGCATCGACCAAAATTTGTTCTATGGAATAACTGCAACAGTCATTCTTTGGATAGGTATTCTCCCTCTCTTACGTGGTTTTTCCATAGTCCTTGTTGCTTTCTTTAACAGCTCCACTTGTTTTGAGGTAGCAGTGAACCTCTAGAAAAGTAGTGCAAGCAAGCATTCTGCCATCTTGCTCTGTGCTCTGCAATGCCCTTGTTAAAACTACTCAATTGTACATTCGAACTAGTTAGGTGGTTCACCACCCACAGTGCTATTTTGCCAAGCTGCGTACAGCCTCCTAGTGCTTTTAGAACCTGTTTGTGCAGGGTTCTTGGTGCTTTTGAGTTTCAAGAGTATCTCAGACAAAGCATTAATCTAGAGGAACTGGGTACAGAGAGCCCTGGAAAGCTTAATATATATAGAAAGGCAACAAACTCTGGAACTAATTTCCTTCTCTGATGCAGGTTCTATGTTTGTGAGAGACGCAAAAGCATGTTCACTTGCAGGTCCATTGCAGTCCTTTTCTGAGCTGATGTCAGGGAGGCTACCAGAATAGTCTCAAAACCTGTCTGAAGGCTTGGATCACTTGATTAGTGAGTTCCTCGTCATCATTTATCATCAATCCTTTAATGTATGCAACTGGTGAGGAACTTGTATGATATAGACTTTAGACTCCTCGGGTAGTATCTGGATGGACAGGCATAGTGTCAGTGGATTCTTCCAATTAGAGAGATGACAGTTTTCAACTTGGTTGCTTTAGATACACAAGCTAATATATGTATGCTCTTCTGGGATGCCTGGAAGGTTGTCACAAGACTGACTGACATCCATTGCACCGCCAAGCCCTTTTAAGAGCTGAAAATTAGTTAAAAGGAACCAGAACTATATATGAGATTTAGAAAATGCTTTGTTTTGTTGGATGTGGTTGCATTATTTGTCACTTGTGACACTAGCATGTTGCAACCCAAGTGAAATGTGCAGCTTCTTCATTGTCCCCAGAATGATGTATGAATTGAGACTTCATGCAGGAAATGCATGTTTAGAAAGAGCTGGCGAAAGGGTTATTCCTCCTTTCTACAGATGAGTAACTGTTACCAAATGGACTTCAATATTTCCAGGCAATTGGCCTCTGAAAATAATCTGATCTACTGTACATCTTAATATTTTTTGCTGAATCTTTTGTCTATTCTCAGAAACTGTGTCTTCATCTCTTGAACTCCCATTGTCCTTCATCTATCTTCTTCAGTTCAAATCATAGGTGTAGTTAGCTCTCCAGCAGCCTCAATCTGTGCTTTGAGACTTGTGTCAACAGAAAGCCCTGCATCCTTCATATCACCACAAATTTCTAGAGCTCTTGAATAGTGACCATATCGCATATAAGCTGCTACTAGTGCCGTGTAAGTGGCTAAGTCTGGTGTGTGGCCTAATGAGCGCATATGTTGCAGAATTAGCTCTGATGCAGGGAACATTCCTGCATGTGTGTAAAGGTCTAGAAGCATGCCAAACATGGAGGGAGTTGGCACACATTCGTTACGCTGCATCCGCTGATATAGCTGCGTTGCATGAGCAATACGACGTGTTTTATGGTACAGCTCCAGCAAACCTTCGTATGCACCTACATGCTGCTTGAAGCCTTTCCTCATCATTAGGTCAAACAATCTCTCACACTCAACATGCTGTCCTGCTTGCACGTACACCTTGAGCATTGTGATGTAAGTTGAAGGCTCAACCGGGACTGATGATCTCTGCATCTCTTTGAACATTGATATAGCATCCTCCAGTTGCTGTGCACCAAAGAAAGCTGTAATCAGTGTGTCATAACAGAAGGTGTTGAATGTTGCACCAGACCACTGCATCAACTGCTTCACTGCCAGAGCTTCATCCCACCGTCTAGCCTTGGCGTACATGTGGAGCAACGTCCAGAAAAGCACATGGTCAGGTTCACAACCACTTCGTCTTAGGTCATGGAAAGCTAGTGTGGCCTGATCTATCATGCCTGCCTTTGCAAAGCCATGGATGAGGCTGTTGTATGCCTTTGCATCAGGCATTATGCCTGCCTCCTGCATCTCCTTGAAGGTGGCTGCTGCTGCCTCCATCTCTCCTTTCTTCCCATAGATATCAAGAAAAATGCTGTACACTACATGATTGGGCTGAACCCCAGCTTGCCGCATCTCCTTGAACACATACTTTGCTTTAGCTACATCACCATCACGCCGACAGACGTTCAACAAATGACCAAACGTTGAAACATCTGGATTCACATCATGGTCTTGCATATCTTGGAAGGTGGAAAAAGCCAGTGAATGCATGCCAGCTTTTGTGTATGCATGAATCATGGTGTTGTAAGCAATCAAGTCCGGTTGCAAGCCACTGTCCTTCATTTTTTGAAACCATTTTATACTGAGGTTCACTTTACCAATGTCACTAGCTTTCTTGATGATCATTGCAAAAAGTTTCTGATCCAACACTAAGTTCTGGGCAAAAACCTCATCCACCACAATCTCGAGCTTTTGCCACTTCCCTGAGGCTACAGTATTGCGAACAACAGCAAGCAAGAAGAAGACATTAGGATTGTACTGTGGTTGTTGCTTCATCCACATAAACAAGGAAAACACCAGTCGCTTGTCAGGCATCAGCTTGATAATCACTGTTGCATCTCGCATTGAAATTCTCCCTGCAAATGGAGCCAGCTTGGTCTGCAAGTCATCCGCCTTCTTCAGCTGCTGGAGAATCTGGATAACCTGCAAGTCCCACATATGCTGCTTTTAAGCCTAGAAACATCGCAACCCTAATTTTCTTTTCTTTTGGTTTCCTCACAAATAGATATCCTTAGTGAAGCGATCTCAGCAAGCAGCTCAAGATTTTTACCTGTTTTGCGATGCTGCGATGATCCCCACCCACTTGATCCACACCCACTTGAGATTGCTTGATTGCATCTTCTTCTTCGTGAATGCATTCCTCCAGTTCTTCGTTGGTTCCAGTGGTGGTAAACCCTCGGGCAGGTATGACAACAGAAATGGATCTCTTACTCACACCCAAACTCCATCTCAGATCGTTACCTGTCCGGCAAGAAGAACTTGTGGTCTGATGCAGAATGCGAGTGGATCCATAACCAGACGGCAAAGGCAACAAAGGCACATGTTTTGTGAGCAGCGCTGCTGTTAACAACCGCAGAGCATGAACTCGCGCCATGCCATTCACCAATCCTTTTGAAGCTGCTGCTGCTGCTGCATACCCCACCCTCTCTATCTACACACCGCCTCAAAACCTCACACCCGTAGAGAGAAAGAGAGAGAGAGAGAGAGAGAGAGCGATAGGGTTTCACAAAAAGCCCGTGAGAAAAAACCCTAAAACAAAACACCCATCATCCTCCAGCAGCTTTCAGTGCTTCTTTTGTTGTTGCGTCTAGCTAGCGCAAGGATCTGCTTTCCATTGCGAGCAAAGAATCCATATTTTCAGTGACAGAGCAACGCAAGAACAAGAACAAGAAGAGGATGTCCAAATCTCAACCAGATAGTTGCTACGGACTCATCATCAGAGGCACGCGTGACGCTTGGTTTACAAGTGTTGTTGGTAGATAGATGAGGGTTCTATCGTCGCTGGTTCAACAGAGTGTGGAAAAGATGACCCAAAAGGCCAGGGTTTAGGGTTTTAGGGTTTTGTGCAAATTGTGGGTGGCAGTTGGAACCCTTTTGAAGACTCGAACCAGAAGTATTTGGGTTTAGGGTTAAAGTTAGGGTTGGGCTTAGAGTTAAGGTTAGGGTTTAGTAGATTATAAAACACAAGAGCCAAGAATGCAACATTTAGGGTTTTCAGCTCATCCCCAAAAACAATTTGCAGAAACATGCAAATCTCTTGGCTTTATCTAACTTAGAAAGATGAGACTTGGAGGATTAGAGATTCAAATTTTAAGTTGAAACCATTTTGTGAGAGCTAGCTAGAATTGTGTTGAAGATTTGAATTATAAGCATAGTGCTAAGAGCACAAGGTTTTATGTTTAGTTAATCGCAAAAACTATTTGCACAAACATGGAATTTGTTGGTTCCGCCTAACTTATACCCATTCACACATAATGGTAATGGAATGGTAAGTTAGTGTTCTCTTACCATTTATTTTTTTGCATTCACTTATAATATGTTAGTTATCACAAAATTCAAGTTGGTTTTTATGTTGGCAATGAATATTAATTATGTGTTAAATGAAATTTAAATTAACATATAGCTTTCAAATCATAGATTTCAATCGAAAAACTTTGAATGAAAAACTTGTGTTACATAAAAACACCAAAATGAAGCATGTAACTCAATGTTGAAGAACTTCCGTGCTTTCTACTTGTGCCTTTGATGACAACTGAAAAAACAAACTTTTACATACACAAGAAAGTTGTTGCACAATATAAAGTTTTCTAAACAAGCACATTGCAAGAAAGTTGATCAAGCATTTTTGTTCATCAACAATTTATAATGATACAACAATGAATTTGTACTAGATTCACAAGTGCACAAATGAACCTATTCGACATCATTATTTTGGAGTTCAATGATGCATATGACTAACAACAAAATAAAGTTGATGAAACCTTTTACACGTATCATAATTTCAATTTTCACTTGTATGTTTTAAACAACATCAATTTGTCTTTTTGTCTTTCACATAGCTTTAATTCTCACCTTGTTCTTGGCATAACCTCACAACCAAAAATTCGATTAAAAAATAATAATAATATGAAACCAATTCATCTTTTTCAAGATTTTTGCACAATTTTTTAAATGTTCAATCCAACAAGTATATCAACAAAAGGGAAGGGGAATCAAATTTCAAATTATCAAGCCAAGAATTTACAAACTTATGATTCAAGTGTGAAGATCATGTTCAAGAAGTATCACCAATTAAATTGGCAACATGGAAAGATCATTACGTTCATTCAAGCAAAAAAAGTCAAGGACCTTACTACCCTCGATTAAATAAATCCTCATAACCAAATTAAAACAACAAAATGAAAAAAGTTAAAACCTTTGTAATGAAGGCAAGATGCTCACCATACATGAGGAATGGATTAACCTATAAAAACAAATGGGGAGTAATCAATGGGGATTTCAAACAAATTTTCAACTACATGATTGGCACGAAGCATAATGACTAATATTGGACCAAGGGTGCTTAATATAAAACAATATTATGTCTGCCACATCAATTCAAGCAAGGGATGCATGAAATGATGAAGGAGCTTATCACAAGCAAACCAATATACCAACTTCCTCATGTCAAAGATTTGATGAATGATTTGGACAACAATTACAAACTAACAAATCTAATGACAAAAAATGTAATTAACTTCAATAATAACAAAACTAAAAAAATGCAATGAAAAAATCACGAAGCCATTGAAATATAAGCAAAATTTATTAATGCATCCCCCCCCCATTCAACAATGCCCACATCCAGAACCCACCTAACATACCCAAATGTACAACTCACCCCACAACAAAATTGCAACAATTCTAGCATCAATCAACAAATCAAGGCAATCGATTGGGAAAGTAAGTATCAAAAAAGCCTATTCATCACCTCACAAATTGATGGCAAAAGTAAGAAAAAAGGAAGTTGAATAGTGATTGAATTAATTGATCAAATGCATGAAACAACCATGGTAATAAAAGAGAATGATAAATACCCATGAACACCTTTTAAGTAAGCAATTGGAGTACATTAGATCAAAAGATATTGCAATCAACACAACCCAAGCAAATATGATCAATGTCATTACTAGTCTAACATAGGTTTTCAACAAAACATTCATACATAAAGGTGATGTCAATAATGAAAACCATCTACAACACAAGGAAGCACTCAACATGTATGAATGTTAGAAGGTGAAGGTATTCACAAGAATGTATCTAGCAAGTGGATTGTAAATATAATTTATAATCACATTGTTGAACTTCTAAATTGAACATTTGAACTAAACATATGAATTAAAGTTTTGAACTGAACATGTGAACTAAACATTTGAATAAAATTCAAGGGAAAAATCATTTTGCAATCACTTGAAGTCATGAGATGTGTTGCCTTCCAAGATACAAAGTCAATTTTCATTATAACATTTCTCTTAATATTTTCTACCCTTCAATGTTGTAATTTGTTCATTCAACAACATCAATTGTTGGCATTTGGTGCACTGGTCAAACATCTTCTTACACTTCAAAGTCAATAATGCATGTGAACCACTGTACATAAAATATACCCTTCAATCTCATTAGGTTATCCAAAATGCAAACACACGGGAACAAATGTAATTCAAATTTTCCAAGGAACTCTTCAAATGTCTTCTTTAGAATTCCAAAACCATTCTCAATGACACAATCCCATGCTTTTGCTTTCAATTATAAAACAACTCAAGAATTATGTGTTGACCTTCTTTGTAAATGGGACCATGATTCAAGAAATAAGATGATACCCACTATTTTCAATTATTCATGAAGGAAAAAGTGCATTCCATGTTGCCCTATCAACATTTTGAACCTTTCATTTTTTTCTTTTTCTAGTTGTCAACCATGTTGGATGTCAAAGTTTCATCCCTCTAAACAAACCCAACAAATTGCATGTTTGTGAAAATTGAACTAACAAATTACATGCTAATGAAAACAAATTTTGAAAATGAACCACACCCTAGACCTTGGGTCTTTTCACTCACATCTATTTATAAGCTTTTGGCTTCCCTTCACAACTTGGTTTCAAGCTCAAATTGGATCCCAAATCCTTCAAATATCATCCCATTAAATAGAACCAACAAATTACATTTTTGTGAAATTGCATTAACAAACAAATTATTGTATGTTTATGCAAATTAATTATCATGGGTCAAACCCTAAACTTTCAATTGCTTATTTGTGGAAATCATATTACAAATAAATTGGATGTTTGTGTTTTTTGTTAGATGATCCAAACTCTAAATTTTAAACTTTGAACTTTTTGTTAAAGTTATTAATAAGATTGCAATTGTGACCCACAAATTGGTTTCAAGATAAAAATGTAGCATTAATCCTTGAAGTTTCATCCTCTTAAATAAAATCAATAAATTGCATGTTTGTGGATTTTTTTGGGGATGAAACAAACCCTAAACTCTAAACTTTTCATTCAAGTTTTCAATAAGTTCCAACTATCAACCACAAATTGTTTTCAATTTAAAATTAAACTCGTCATCTTCCAAATCTCATTCCTCTAAGTTATACAAAGCCAATAGATTGCATGTTTGTGCAAATTATTTTTGGGATGAACCAAACTTTAAAACATTGTGATATTGGCCCACATCTTCCATAATCTACCAAACCTTAATTATGTATTTCTCATGTGAGTTTTCAATTGGGTTCCAACTTTTAGCCACAAATTAGTTTCAATCTAAAATTGGATGCTTAATCTTCCAAGTTTCATCCTTCTAAAGTTCCATTCACACATGGAGTTCAACACATTAGTGTTAAACACCTTAACATTAGGGTTAAGTTAAACCCATCATTGTAACATAATTTAATTTTAACCTAATGTGTCAACATTCAAACCTAACTTTAAAATGTTAGCTTTCACCAACATACCATCATTGTGTTTGATGGCACCTACCACATGTTCACATAGGTACATAACATTTTATTTGTTGCCAAAGATGTTATGGATATACATACTTTCTCTTTCCTTGTTCACCAACATCTTTGTTCATAACTTTTCATTCCTATCCTTCTTTTTCATCCCCACTCCTTAGCTCCTCTCAATTCTTTATTCCTTTTTATTTTCTTTCAAGGTGTTTTTGGCTTTTGGAGACACATTCTTTAGTTTATGTTTGTTCTTAACTACACATCTCATGTGTTTTATATTTCATTAAACTCCATTGAAGGTCTATGCTCCTCAACCATCCACCACATTAATTTATTTGATTTTCTACTTATTTTTTAATGTTGCAAGTTTGTTTATCTTGGTGTTTGTTGTTGTAGGATGCTCGTTGTAAGCTTTTGCTTGGTTTTTTCAATTGATTTCATGCATCACATGTGTTTTTTTTTGCTTTGAACTTCACCAAAGGTATGCACCTTGACTTCCATTATAATGGGGTTCTTATGCATTATTACCTACAATTCGCTTATCTTATTTGTGGAAGCTTCAACTTTTCACTTTATTGTAGTTATTTTCATTTTTTTGTTGATTTTTTTTTTTTGGGTGTCTTTTTGTTTACATTTATTTCTTGTAGGTATGTTTATTGTTTTGCTTTATTATAAGTTTATTATAACTTTTGTTCTTGTTTAATTGTTTTCAATTGGTTTCACTTATTATCATTGAGTTATTATTTCATAGCATCACTTGTGTTTTTCTACTTTGAAATTCATCGAAGGTGAACACCTCAACTTCAATTGCAATTGCATTCTTTAGCATTATTGCTTGCAATTTGTTTCTACTTATGTGGCATATGTAAATTTTTCTTTTTTTTCTTAGTTTGTGTTTCATTAGTTGATTTCATTACCTTTGTTATATTTTTTGGAGATGTTTTTTTTCGGTAGGTTTTCAATTTTTGTGGTTTGCACATTGCATAAGCTTCATAGGTTGCTTTGTTATCTTGTAAGTTTACCATAAAACCCAAACTTATTGTTTTCACTAATTATTACCTTTGCGTGGATTTATGGATGCCATGGACAATCAACAATTATCCTTATTGTTGGTTGTTTCATCATTCTACTAAAGTTTCTTGAAGTGATTTTTCTTGATTTTCCTTTATTGAACTTTGATAAACATTCTACATATATTGCAAATGATTGTTCCTATACATGATTCATCATAACTGCCTATGTGCTACATAGTAATTAGTTGTCAATAATTACATGTGTTATGAATAATGGACTTCACCATCAAGTGAACCAAGATCAACCACATGGTATTCTAATTCCTCATGATAGATTATGATGGTAAAAGTTGGGTTGAAAATTTGAAGATGAACAAGGTTTTGTTGTTTGAAATTGTTGAGAGCCTAAAATGCGAAAGTCTTAGTTGTCCAATAAAACACAAAGTATTGTAAAGCGGTCCATGTTGAAATCCATGTAATTTGTTTAATAGACAATCTTGTTTTAGGTGTTAATTTCCTTTCTACATATAATTGTTTATTATCAAAAAAACTATTATTTCTATTGTTCTTCATGAACTTATTTATGTTGTTAATGTCATGTATAGAATTTTCATCAAGTGGCTAACAAGTTTAGAGACACAAGTGGTAATGGAAAAGTTTAAAAGATGGTGTGGTTGAAGGAGCCATAGATGGGACTCATATTGCCATTACAAAACCAATTAGGACTTTTGATATATATTGATATTACTTTAAAATAAGAGGCTACAAGATAGTAACTCAAAATCTTTGTTGATTGTAATAAAAAAATTCACACATGTGTATGTTCATTTATGTAGGTCAAATAATGATTCTTGTGTGTTGAGGAGATTAACTTTGTATAAATGCACACTATATAAAGGCTTGGTGCATTCCCAAATTGAACAAACATGCAATTTGTTAATGCAATTATTCATAAATGTGTAATTTGTTAACTTTGGTCAAAAGGATGATACCAATTTGCATCTGCAAATGCTTTGGAAATCAATTATGGTGTGAATTAGGAACCAATTTGTGGGTGAGAGCCATAAATTAAACTATATTCTTTAGGCTATTTTTTGATTATTCAAGTTTATTCTTAGATTCAAATTATTTGACCATTCTACAAGTTTCATCATTTGTCAAAAGTTTGTTATTACCAATGTTGGCCAATTTTTCTTTTATTTTCATAACTAGTTTCACAAGGTTTTTTTTCACACAAGGTATCAAATAAACATATTTTGGAATTATTTTAGACCTAACTATTATCAAATTCCTTGTTTAAGCAATAGGCCCAATTACTAATTTCCCTAGGGTTTTTTATTGTTACCCAAATGTTATGCAAAAGGGATAGTTTTCAAATATTCAACTTGAAACCCAATTTAATATCCAAACATTGCATGTCCCAATAGGGTTTCACCAAGTCTATACATGGCATATATGTACAAAGTCTTTGTTTGGTTCTCAACCAATTCCAAACCCTATAGGTGGAAATATATATGACTTTCACAATCTACTTGAAAAATAGATTAAAAAAACAACAAAATCCATCATAAAAGTATTATACATTAAAATAAAGTTATTTGAATGATTAAAAACAAGAAAAATTTTCATTAATGTGTAATATTTTTAGAATTTTCATTGTAAAAGTAAATCTTCAATAGATTTTCAAAATACAAGTAGATTTCCACTTTTTTTTTACAATGTGGAATTTTGTAAATTGTGTGTTAAACATGTTTTAACAAATAAAAAGTGATATCATTTTTGATGTGGATGTCTAAAGTGCAATTATTTTTGTATCCTAACCTAATATAAGTGCACTTCATAAAATGTTTTGCGTCAAAGGCTCCTTGACCATGAATTTACCACCCAATAAACATGAATACTTTTTGTTTAATTTCAAAATTTATTGGTTCCTAGTTGTTTGCAAATAGATTTTAATTTAACAAAGGGGAGAAAGGGTTTTCTATCATATTTCTATTCATTTTACTATTTTTTTTCTTTTCATATGCATAATATAGGATGAAATTGGATATCCATATTTTTTGTTTATTTTACCACGCTTGCACCCCAATTGGGTTATGAATAACTTACCATTTGGACCTTGTTGATATTCAATCATTTTTTCGATAATTGGCCCATAGTGGTTCCAACCTACCATAAATGGATAGAATAATTATTATTTTACCCACTTTCTAATGCAATTTGACATCCCTTACCTCGTAACCCAAAAGATTGGAACTTTTCCTTTTTCTTTCCCAAGAATCATGATTATTTCATTTTTTCCCCTAAGCAAAAGTTTATGATTCAAATTAATGTGGCTTGGGTATTTGATTTTTGAAATAAATTTTAATTTTAGGATTTTGAAAAAAGAAATTAAAAGAAATTAAAATGTTGAGGTTTTAATCTTTTGAATAACCATCCAATTTCAAGCTTTTAAAAATCATGAGCTAATATCAAATGGGGGTAAAAAAATGCTTATTTGTGAAGGCATGTATACGTTGTAATTATTCAAAAAAAGACATTTGATCCAATATGAACCATATATGTGTCATAGTTCTTAACAAACACCATGTTTGATATACATCCCAAGTAATTTGGCCAATTATAGCTCATGGCTCCTTATTAAATACCTTGTCAAAGATTTGGTTCATTGTATGTTATGAAATGTATCTCTTTCATACTTAAACAATTGAGTTGCAAAACACAAATTGCATCAATCCAAAATTTAGTCCTTGTAATCTTTTAGTTGGTGAACATGTTGCATTTTGAATAAAAAGAAAAAATTGAAGCATATAAAATATTTGATTTATTCCATTATGGATTTTTTTGGGTCCCAATCATTTTAATATTGAATATCCATGGATATAATTTTGTTGGATTTTCATGCATCTATATTGGACTTTATTAAAACAAATACAACAATTGAATAATTGCCCCCTCCTAAATAAAAATGATGGCATTTTGTTAGATATGGTTCCAAAGCAATTAAATCTTCTTTTATTCCATCTCCCCATGGTTCACACAATGAATTATTCTCAACTATTTTCTTAGATGTTCACCTTTGATCACACACAATAGAAATATAAACTATGCTACTCAAATGCCTTCCATGCATCACATAACAATAATCACAACAAAGCTTAGCTCTCTTTCATATGCCTATTACCCATCATGACACAACAAGCATCTTAGGAATTCATATTTATCAAATGGCCACATCCAATCACACAAATTAACAAAACTACTTAATTAATGTCTCTTGGATGCCCAATGTCCATCATACAATAACATTTAGAGTCATGTTCAACTCCTTTTCAAATGCCCACCACTCATCAAATTACAACCATCTTAGGAATTCATCATTATTGAATGCAACCTCTCATCACACATAATAACAAAACTTTTTTACTAATGTCTCTTACATGTCTAATGCACAAATCACACAACAACATTGAAAATCATCTACCTAGTCTAATTCTTTTTAAAACACACACCACCAATTACACCATAACCATCCAAAATGTTCGTCTTTCAAATAGATGCCCACCTCCATCACACATAATAAATAAAAGTTCATGTCTTTCATAGGATCAACACAATTACACAACAATGATCAAAGCAAAGTTGATGTATATTAAATGTTTGACACAATTTACTTAAACAACCATCCATTTATGATATTCTATTACATGTCTAAAAAAATTATAATATTATTTAGTTCATCATTCTCCAATTTCAAATATTCACCTCATCCTCATGTTTGACTACAAAGCAACATGACAAGTAGTGATAAATAATGCAAGGTTTTCAATACCATTGGCAATGACATGTCCAAGATTTTTGAAATGTTCAACTTTTTTTTTTGTTTGGCTATATATAGCCAAAAATCTATTAAAAAAATATAAAAGTGTGCTTGAATAAAAAAAAGTTATATTTTTTCAATTATCAAAATGAAACCAAAATTTTCAAAAGATTGCAAAATTTTTATACATGGTTGAAGTAAGTAGCCAAAAACATAAAATGACATTTAATTTTATATACTTTCATAATGAACTTGTAGCCAAATTTGGTTAAATCTTCATGTGGATCATTTGGCTACATCATAAAATTGACAAAAAAAACACTAAACATGATTGTTGTAATCATCTAATCCTAAAAATGCCACACCATTAAAACCCATTTTAAGTACCTTATTCAAGATCACCATAAACAACAATCCTCGACGTCAACACCAACACCGCAAACCTATCTTCAACTAAACATTACATTCATGTATTTGAAAGTTGTAAATGCTTGAAGATTCAAAATAACATAGTTTATAATTATATTGAAAGTTAAGATCATCATTTACCTTTTTTAAAATTATGAACTGAATAAAAAAATCATTAGCATCTAAAAACTCTTTGCCCTCCATATGAACATCCTCAAATTCTATATTTAGTTCTTATGTCAAATTTGATTTTGCTTCATGTACGCTAATGCAAAGTCACACTCACAAAATGTTAAACACCTTAAGTGTGGATAGCGAGGCTAGTTTTTACTAACAAAAATCCATATGTTTGTTGTCAATTTCAAAACATATGTGAAAAGTAATTAGAATTTTAGCAATGGAAAACGAATCTTATGTTTTGATTTGGTTGGCTACAATGTTAATAATATGTTTGCTTAACAAACCAATGAATTATAATGAAAAAATTGTGTTGTTTTATGCACCACCAAATCAAAGCATGCCTACTTTATATGTGTCAATATGATAACGATAAAATACCCATAGATCTTTTAACACAAAATCTTTCAAAGTGTTTGCATTTTTTTTATGGTTCAAAACAAATCTTGGTATTCCACATTTGAACTAGATTTTCAAGGTTTTTCAACAACAAATTGTTTGTAACCTTCAATCAGTAAAGGCATCAATAATTGTTCATTGTGTCCAACATCAAAGCCAAAATATTGTTATGACCTTTTCCCAAAATCCTTTCAACTCATGATCTTTCAAGTCACCCAAATCTTCGAGAATAATTAACATGAAATTTCTTTATGGAGCTAACAACAAGTTGAAATTACAACTAAAGAACATTTTCAATGAGCCAATGGTATTGTGACTTTGATTCAAAATGCATGTATCTTTTTTAAAAGATTAAGCAATTTGTGAAAAAATTATGGGGTGAAATTTTTGTCACTAATTATGACAATGTTGTAGTTTGTTAATTGTAACATATTGCAATGACGTTACAAAATGTCAAAACTTCATGAAATAATAATACCCAACTTGTAGACATGGAAACAATCTTTAAAAAAAATTAGAGACAAATAATATGCAATATTTTATACTTCGTACACATAAGTTCCATTTAAAAGTCTAAGCTCATGTATCTTTCTTATGCTCTCACATTTGGCATACATGGTAGAATCCTTAATTCACATTGAAATTAAATTAGAAAGTTTTAATCAAAATCACATACTTGGTCTTCATTGGGTGCTCAATTGTGTGGGCTTCAATGTATAATTATATATGTTTTGTCCCATGCTTGCCTCCCCTTACTAAAAGTTTTTGGTTAAGTAATATTTTTTTGAATGTCAATTTGAACAAAGTTGATAAATGCAAAGTTCAGTCCATGAACTACTTTGTTGTGTATAGAATAACATATTGGCAAGTTATCAATTATGATAAGAAAAGGGTCAAAGTGAGAAGCTACGTAGGGTTGGAAAAAATAAGATATAGCATTGAACAAAAGTGGAATATTTTATTAATAGTTAACAAGGTACGATACAAAGTTAGCTCTTGAATTGGATGTGCATTGCATGGATCTCAACTTGTATTGGTGAGATTGAGGGGTGGTGCCTTCAAGGCCTTTTATTTATATTAGCCCGTATAACCATATGGGGTTTCATCAATTTTCTAGAACCTTTGACCAACTTAACCTTCTAGAACTTTTAGAACAAGGATTTTTGCAAGCTTTTAAACATATATATTAAAAATATTTCTAGAAACTTGTACCTTTTAAAATTCCTAATGTTCATGCACTATAAAAAATCGTGTTCTTTTTTATTGGAAAACTTAATAAAAGAAAACCCATGTGATTTTTTTGTTCCCATGTCCAACTTAACCAAAATGTCATTTTGGGCAAGTTGATTCTGACATGTCCATTTTGATTGGGTGTTTTTGGTTGGTTATTTTGACGAGTTCTTTTGGTTGAATTTATTTATTTATTTATTTGGGATAATAATATATGAGTAGCAAATTTTTAAACCTATAAATTTTAATTATTAAAAAACTAATACCCAAATAATATTTGTACATTGTTTACCCTAACTACTTACGTATTTAACTTAAGAATTAATGTTTAAAATAATAATAATAATATATTTAATTATAGCTTACCCACCTTACCCTACCTAGGGTATTAGTTAGTTTATAAGCCTAGACTAATTAGGCACATTCAAATAGGTTGCAAATGTGAAGATTTGAACCTTTCACTTTCACATTAAAAGTCTAAGCCCTTCATTATTACACCATGCTTTCAACAAATGATAATTTTTGTCATCATATTATTATGAACATTTTTTCCTATCATACCTACATGGCTTAACTTATCCACCTTAACTACTTAAATACCTTAGGTTATTTTAAGCTAGGGTACCCTATGTTATTCTAAATTTCTTAAACTTTAGCTATTCCAAGCTATTTAATTTTAAGTTAAATTTGATTATTCTAGGTTATTCCACCCTACATTATTTTTGGTTATTCTATGCTAGTTTTGGTTGTTTTAGGCTATTCCACCTTAAGTTATTTTCAATTATTTTAGACTATTATACCTTAGGCTATTCTTTGTTATTTTATCATATTTTACTTATTTTTTTATGTTATTATATTTTAGGTTATTATATTTTTGATAATTTTTGGCTATTGAAAAGGAATTACAAACATATCATGTGTCCCTTTTGAAATTCAAAAATAAAATGTGCTTGTTGATTGGTTCACAATCATGTGGATTGCTTTCTAATATATTTCTTACTTATGATGTTGTGTTCCATCTTGACATGGTTTTTCATGGCTGATGTTATACCATTGGACTTGTGATAACAATGAGACCTTTTTGACATCTAGCCTTTGTAAGGCCATAATTTTACAGCTAATGATATCACTACACAAATTATGCATTTCATAATTTAATTAGGACTAATATTTATGGGTTAGTTATTGTTCATTTTATAAATTATGCCCACATGAGCAAATTCAAGCTGTGAGGTTTCCAAACAACACCACGCTTCTTCAAATTCCCAATGTGCACTTCATCAACATGTGACTCATTTGCCATCACCACTAACAAATTTAGCAAGGTGCTTTTCACCTTCATGCAAGTATGGATCAATTTTATTGTTAGCAAAACCTATAAGCACCAAGGGAGGAACAATTTGGTTAAAAGTAGATTAATGCATATTAATGAGGGGGCTTGCAAAAACCTTGAAATTGTTCTCAAAGTCAAAATACATGAAAAGTTGATAAGAGCTTTCAAAGTTCAATTTTTTTGAGAAAATGTTAAAAAAGCTTGACGACAAGCTCTAGGCAACTAAAGTTAAGCTCATAAGTGCAACAAAACCAAGCACATCACCAAAGAAACCCAAGTTCCCCACTTCCTCCCCCCTCCCATACCCCCATACATGATTGCCTTAAAGGTTGCTAGTCCTCCCACACCCCTTAATGACACAATTGTTTTATGATCACAAGTCTTCCCCATCTCATCACTTGATGCATGATTATGATAAGGCAACAACCAATGATGTGCTCATCACAAGTTCTCGTGTGAGATTAGGTTGAGGCTATAAAGTTTTAGATTTCAAAAATCAAAGGTGTTGTGAAATGCATTAGCTTTGAAGGGTGTGATGGTGAGGTGCAACAATCTAAGGTGACATACTTTCAAACTAAATTGGAGGTGTTGTCATGAGATGCATAACTTTGAGGCAACTCATGATGAGATGCAAAACTCAAGATGAAGATGCACAATTAAGAGCCAATTGATTTAACCTAAATGATGAGAGAGAAAGTGTTGCCCTAAAAAACTAATTGTCAAGTTTCAGTTAATTAATATGAAAATTCAAAACACCATTAAAATACAGTTATCCATAAAGTACCCCAAACTGGGGCTACAGGGTCCCAGTTTCACTTAAACTGGGGACCAAATCAAATGTAGGGCTGCAAAACAGTACACATGATTAAAAAAAAAAGGGGACCAAACTGGTTTTCTCACCTAAATTGGTACTCACAGGCGTTTCACAAACAGTTTTGAACTTGCCTTACATGTGTCTTTCCTGTCTAATAGGTACATTAAATCAAGCCAAGTCCGAATATAATGCTGCAAATCTTTTGAACTGGTACCCAGTTTCACAAAATAAAACCCAATTTTGCTGCAAGTTTTCTGAACTGATACCCAGTTTCATGAAACAATACCCAATTTTGCTGCAAGTTTTCTGAACTGATACCCAGTTTCATGAAACAAAACCCAATTTTGCTGCAAGTTTTCTGAACTGATACCCAGTTTCACGAAACAAAACCCAATTTTGCTGCAAGTTTTCTGAACTGATACCCAGTTTCATGAAACAATACCCAATTTTGCTGCAAGTTTTCTGAATTGATACCCAGTTTCATGAAACAATATGCAATTTCACTGCAAATCTTCCAAACTGATACCCAATTTCACAAAACAATACGCAATTTCATTGCAATTCTTCCAAACTGATACCCAATTTCATAAAACAATACCCAATTTCATTGCAAGTCTTCTGAACTGATACCCAGTTTCATGAAACAATACCCAATTTTGTTCACTTTCAAGGTACACTCAAATTGGAGATGAAAGGGGGATTAGAAGCTCAAACTAGGGCCCAAAGATACGGGGTGGTGACTTTTCATATAACTTTTATTGTGCCTTGCTATTTAAAAAAAAAAAAAAACTACATCTTTTGTGAAAACGTTATTGAAATCATTTGTGGACATTTAGAGATTTGAGAAAAATCAATAAGAATACCTTATCAAGTAGGTTTAGCCTCAATTTGCCACTTTTTGGTCTTGGACCCTCGTCTAAAGGCCTTGGGACCAATTTAAAGCTTTTGACCAATAAGATTGCTTGAATTCATTGGTCCCCGGACCTTGGACCCTTGTCAACCATGAACCTGACCATAGGGTATGGTAGTCACAAATAATGTAATATGTGGTGATATAACAGAGTTGGCACCAGGATGGCACCTTATACATAGGTTTCTGCATCTCGGCTACCTCCTTGATGTTTTGGGTCCTTTGTTTTGGCATCTCTTTTCCCTACTTGTGTTCAAAATGAACTAGTGTGAACCCGGTGCATAATGCACCCGTGGCCCCCCCCCCCCCCCCCCCCCC
>Ga0116227_10007568_pt1 | contig 21080 bp, 16 predicted proteins | sample S1TSphgellanicum_FD_89693 | JGI IMG/M metagenome (GOLD analysis project Ga0116227, IMG submission 89693) | Host-associated microbial communities from peat moss isolated from Minnesota, USA - S1T2_Fb - Sphagnum magellanicum MG | ecosystem: Host-associated > Plants > Peat moss > Unclassified...
GGGACCGTTCACGGTCTTCGCGCCGACCGACGACGCGTTCGCGAAGCTTCCGCCCGGAACGGTCGATGCGTTGCTCAAGCCCGAGAACAAAGCCAAACTGAAGGCGATTTTGCTCTACCACGTCGTAGCGGGCAAAGTGCTCTCGACCGACTTGAAAGCCGGCTCGGTCAAGACTCTGAACGGCGAAGACGTAACGATCGATCTCTCGGGCGGCGCGCCGAAGGTCAATGACGCGACCGTGATCAAAGCCGACATCCCCGCTTCGAACGGCGTGATCCACGTGATCGACACGGTATTGCTGCCAAAGTAGTTTCTCATCTCGCCGATGGAGTTGAGCCGAGTTTGGTCGATCGCGAGAAACCCGTCGAGCGCCACCAGAACGAGATCGGAAGCTCCGATCTCGTTCTCATGCGTTCCATGGCGCGCGGCGAACGAGGCGCCCTGTCGTCGTTCTACGAGCGCCACGGCGGCGTCGCGCTGACCTTGGCGATGCGGATGCTGGGCGACGTCGATGGGGCCGAGGAAGCGGTCCAGGACGCCTTCGTCGCCGTCTGGCGCCGGGCGGCCGACTTTCGGCCGGACGCGGCCGCGCCGCGCACATGGCTCCTGGCGATCGTACGCAACCGCTGCATCGACGAATTGCGGCGGCGGCCGGGGCTCAGCCGCGCGTTGCCGCTCGACGAGGCGCAGCCGCCGGCCATCGAGGGCGATCCCTGGCCCGATATCTGGAAGCGCCACTGCGGCGACGCGTTGCGCGCGGCCTTGCGCGACCTGCCGAGCGAACAGCGCAACGTGATCGAGCTCGGATTTTTCGGCGGCCTTTCGCACGCGCAGATCGCCGAGCGCGTCGACGCGCCCTTAGGCACGGTCAAGAAGCGAATGCGCACCGGTCTGCGACGCCTGCGCCTTGCGCTCGACGCCTCGTACGCGGACGCGTTGCCGTGAACGAGCATCCCGAATTCGAGCTCCTGGACGCATACGCGCTGGGGACGCTCGGCGAGACTGAGACGGCTCGCGTTCGCGCGCACGTGGAGTCATGCCCGTACTGTCGTTCTGAGGCCGGCGAGCTGCGCAGCGTGCTCGATGTCTTGCCGCATGGGTTACCTGACATGCGGGCCTCGGCGCGGGTTCGCGAGCGGATTTTCGCGCAGCTCGACGGCTCCGCGCCGGCCCGCCACCGGCGGCCGCCGGCGTCTTTTTTCGCGCTTGCCGGGCTGGCGGCGGCGCTGCTGCTGGCGGTTGGCCTCGATCTCTGGCTGGCCGTCGCGCTGCGGCGCGCGCAGTCACAAACGGCCGCACCGGCTTTCGCGGTCGCGTCACCATCGCCCCCGCGCGCGAGCTCGTTCGGCGTGCCCCGGCGCATAAGCCCGCCCAGGTTGATCGCGCGCACGCCCGCGCCGGCGGTCGCGTCCGCGGCGCCCAGCGCACCGCCGGCGATGGATCCCGCTCTACGGCAGCGAGTCGCGGTGCTGGAATCCTCGCTAACGCGCGAACGGCTGCGCGCGCAGCGCGACGTCGCGCGCGACCGCGAACGCATCGAGCTGCTGCAGCGTCAGCTCGCGGATGCCGACGCGAGCGTCGTGGCCCTCGAACGTCTGCGCGCGCCGCGAACGCCCGAGCCCGCACCGAGCCCGGGCGCGGGCGTGCAGAGCGGGGGCGAAGCAGCGGCGGAGCTCGTCGCGGCGCTGAGTTCGGGGCGCGTCTATAGCGTCGACGGCGTCGTCGGTTCCGAGCCCTGGCACCTGACGATCGTGCAGCCGCCCGCGGGCAAGGACGCGGTGATCTACACCCGCACGCCGGACGCCCCCGACGGCGATACGTATCGTACGTGGGTTCTGCGCGGCGCCGCGACGTTCGATGCGGGGGAACTGCGGCCGGCCGCGCAGGCCGAGCTCGAAATGCCCATGCCGCTGCAGACGGGCGACCAAGTGGCCTTCTCGCGCGAACCGGTCGGGACCGGAAATAAGCCGACCTCGCCGTTCCTGATGAAAGTAACGATCGGTCCATAGCGGCGTCCGGCGGGCGCCGTTTTCCGTACATGCTCGCGACGCTCTTTCGCTTTCGAACGTGAGGTATTCGTATGATCTTCCGGCAGTTGATATTCCGAAATCCGCAGCTCGTACGCGGCAGCGCGTTGCTCGGCGCCGCCGCCACTTCGCTCGCGCTCGGGGCGTGCAGCAATTCCTCCGCGCCGGCCGCGCCGTTCCAGGTGACCGCGAACGCCCAAGTGCGCGCCGTTCACGGCTCGCCTGACGCGGGTCCGGTCGACATCTACGTGTATACGGGTTCGAGCCGGCCGACGACGCCGACGGTGTCGGGGGCCACGTTCCCGCAGATCACGGGATATCTAACCGTTCCCGTCGGCACGTACACAATCGACGTCCTCGCGCCCGCCGGCGTCGCGAGCACGTCCGCGCCCGTCGCGACCGAGCAGGTCAGCGTCGCGGCCAATACCCAGTACAGCGTCGTCGTCGGCGGCAAAGTCAAGTCGGGTACGTTGCGCTTCGTCAACTTCGTCGAGCCGACGGAGACGAGCGGGCAGACGGCCGTGATCGTGCACCACGCTTCGCCCGTCGTGCAATCGATCGTGGCGCCCGTGGGCGTCGCCGTGTACAACGTCGCGACGGCCGGCGGCAAGCCGCCCGTCGCGAGCGCGACCGCGCAGGTCTTCACGTTCTCGCTAACGCCAAATAGCGGGCCGGCAGCCAGCGGAAGCGTTAGCGGCGGCGAATTTTTTCTCTCTCCCTTGCCGGCCAGCTTGCCGGCCGCGGTCGGATTCGCCGCCGGTGCGCCGGGCACGACAACGCTCAAGTCGGTGGCGGTCAGCGCGACGCCGTCACAACTCGCCTCGGTTCTAACGCAACAAACCTCCGCGCAACAGGCGCTCGCGGCTGACACGACGTCGGCCATCCCCGCCGGCGCGCATCTCTCGGTCTTCGCGATCGACACGGCCGCGTCGGCGGAATTGATCGGCACGCTCGACCCGTGACAAACCGCGCTGCACGATGTCCGTGTTCCGCCCCTACCGGGTGCGGTTGAGGTCGATGACGACGGTGCGCTCGATCCCAGTTAGTTACGGTCCGGCGCGGGCGTTCGTGTGCGGGCCAAGTGCGCGGAGATGCGACGGGCGACGAATTTCGCGCCGTGGACGAAGCGTAACAGCGGACCGAACGTGTTGGCGGCGGAGAGCCCGACGAAGAACAGCCCTGGAACCGAGGCTTCGAAGTTTCGCGACAGAACCGGCGCGCCGTGGCTCGTTTTGATCGCCCCGCGCAGCGGCGGCGCGAGGAAGGTCAGCCGGTCGAGATCCACGCGGTATCCGGTGCCCGCGATCACATGGTCGACGTCCAGGTGTTGCTTCGAGCCGTCGGTGCGGGAGAGATGAAGCCGGACTCTCGACGCGTGAATTTCAGCGCCCTCCAACGATACCCCGACGATCGGATCGACTTTGCCGACGATCAGGTTTCGCGTGAACCAGCACGGTGCCGGCCCCAAGTACGTGCGGACGATATGAAGACGCACCGCCTCCGGCAAGCGCCGGAAGAGTACCGGGAAATCCTCGAGCAAGCGGCCTTTCCAACTCGTGCCGAGCCCGGATTCGGGGTAGCGGATGCGCTGCAAGAGGGTTCTGGGGGCATCGCTCGGCGGCGTGAGAAAGTCCACGTGCGGCGCGCGCGCGACCAAGTACGTGCGAGCGCCCGCGACGTGCAGCATGGCGGCCGTGTCGACGGCGGAGGCGCCCGCGCCGATTACGGCCACCGTGCGCCCGTTGAAGTGGCCCAGATCGTGAAGGCTCGACGTATGCGAGACGAAGTCGCCGGGTAGTCTCGACAGCGGCGGCGGCACGTACGCGTAATGGCTGACTCCGATCGCGACGACGACCTTCTTCGCATAGACGAGCTCGCCGTCGGAGAGCCGTACTTCAAATCCATCGGTAACGGGCGCGATCTGGTCGACGTTTCGCTCGTCGAGGTCCGGTACGAAACGCTGCTGGAAGGCGAGACCGTATTCGGTGAAGGTTTCGAGGGTGACCGGCACACCCGAATCGGCGTACGGAATCCCACGTTCGCGGCAGTAGGTCTTCAAGGTGAAGCTGCCGTCTGGGTCAGACAGGCACGAAGCGAAGCCTTCCGATTTGAGATGCATGCCGTTGGGCATGCGCTTGCGCCACATCTCCATCGGCTTGCCGAAAATCGCAAGGTCGACGCCGAGCGCGCGCAAGTGCGCCGCCAGCGAAAGTCCGTACGGGCCCGCTCCGACGATGACCACCTGGCGCAAACGCTCCCGCGCTTCGGATGTGGGCCGGGGGACGGAAACCGCGTTAGCGTGCATGGGTGTTCGCAGTCTCGACGCAGCGCTCGGACTGGTCCAGAAGGGTCTCCAGAACCTTACATGCCGGCCAAGCGGCACAGCCTATGATGCTCACGATGATGCCCTTCAAGAGTTCCAGTATGCCCGTTGGCTGCGCGTCGCGCCGAATCGTTCGAAAGCTCGACGGATCCGATTCGGCTGGTCGAGCGGGAAGTCGTGACGTCTTAGCGGCTTTCAAGCCAAGGACGTCGTCCTTGAAGAAGCGTGCGATCTCCCAGGCTGCTACCGCCGCATTGTCGAGACGTACCTTTGCGATGCAGTCCAGAGCCCGGCGATACGACTGCGCGCTCCGCTTGTCGCCGCGCATCAGAAAGTGAAAGAGGTAGGAGGGGAATTGAACGCTGCCCGGCCCGTCGTACGGGACGGCCCGCGCCGCCTTGCCTTCGAGAAAACCGGCGATCAGCGGGGCGAAATAAGCGCGACTCGAACGTCCGTCCGAAAATCCGGCCGTCGGGCGAGGGTTGATTTCCAGAGCGAAATATTCTCCCGTTCTCTCGTCTTGCACGAAATCGATTCCGGCTAAGCCGTGAAAACCTGTCGCGGCGCCCACCGCGCGAACGACGGATTCGAACGTGGGATGCGCGAGCGGCGTACGAACCGTGGACGCCGAGGACGTCAGGGGATAGTGACATTCGAGCAGATGCGTGCTGTAGCCCGCGACCTCTCCGCGATCGTATAGGACGTAGGCCGCCGCGAGCGGCCCGTTGATGAAGCGTTGAACCAGGACGCGCTGGTGCTGGAGAAGCAGGCCGCCGGCCACCTCCCGCAATTCCGACGCATCGCGTACGATGTAAATTGCGTCGCCGGCTGAACCGTGCTCGCTTTTGACGACGACCGGAAACCCGAACCGCTCCGCCGCAAGCGCCGCTTCGCCGGCGGTATGCGCGAAGTTCGCGTCCGGAACCGGAATTCCGACCTGTGCCGCGCGTTCGATGAACGTGTGTTTCGAGAGCAACAGGGCCCGCATGTCGCTATCGCGCGGGTCGAAGGGCAACCACGCGGGCGGTGCGGCGGGATCGCAATGTTCGACGACGCTTTGCAGGAGCTCGTCGTCCGCGATGATGACCCAATCGAAGCGACGGCGTGACAAGAGGTCGTGGAGCTTGGGCGCCGCCTGGCCGGCTTCGCGCGGCGCGCCGATATGTTCCCGTACGTAAGGATTCAAAGCGAGATGCCAGGGCGAGAAAGCGGTAACGGACGCTCCGGCCTCGTGCAAGAGGTACGGTAGCGTGGCTGAGCTACTCCACGTCCGGCACGTCGCGATGAGGACGCTTTTCACTTCTTGGCTCTTCAGGCTAACCTCACAAGATGGAAACGAATGCTCCGCTTGGGCGCGTCGCCATGGAGCCGGTTCGGGCAAAAAAACGGTTGGGGGGAAGCTAAACCCTTTGTGAACCTCTGTAGTATACGCTAACCGGGCGCGACGGTTTCCGCAATGCCCCAAAGTCGGGCAGTCGCCATGCGCCGCCGGAGCCGCTCCGGTCTATGGCAGGCGTGGCTGCTTGAGCGGCCTGTCCCGAGTGAGAACTCCCCAGTCCGATGCGCCGACCGTCACGAGGATCTGTCCCAAATCATTGATCTTGTTGAGCGGGGTCACGGTCTGGCCGCCGGGCGGCGACGCAAACGCCTTCGTCAAATCCGCAAACCCGTCCGCGGCCGTCCACGTCCAATTGAAGCTGGTTTCCGCACCCGAGCACCCGCTCGCGTAGCCCAGAACTTCATCGGAGTCGTTTACGGAATATGCGTAGCTATTGGCGCAGTTGGGGGGAAGGAGGTAGGTCGCGGTGTTCGTTCCGGGCTTGTAGAGAAGGGCGGACCACTGATCGGTGCAGCTGTACGGAACCGGCTGGCAGCTCTGCTCGTCCTGATTCCCGAGCGCGCGCCCATGGACGTCGAGCGAGATGAAGTCGTAGTCGGTGCCCTGGAACTCCGACCCCTGCGCCGTAGGCAAAATAGTCGTTTGCCGACCGTCGTACACGCAGTTCACGACGCCTCCGCATTGCCCGACGATCCCTCGGCTGTTGACGCTCGCGATGGTCGTGAGGCATCCACTAACGCCGGTAGCCGCGCACTGGGGTTGGAGCAGCCCGACGTGTCCGTCGATGAGCATCGCGGGCACGATATCTCCGGAAACGAAGCTGTCTTGATGTAATGGAGCGTAGTATTCGTAACCGACTGCATGGCCGCCGGGTCCGAAGCCGATCAGGCTACTTGCCGGCGCTCCGGACGGTATAAAGGGGTCCGTGTTTCCGGTCGCAAGGGCCACCGTCGCCAAGTAAGCAACGCTTTGTGCGGCAAGGAAGCTCGCGGTGCCCGCGACGGAAAGGGCGCGCGTATCGGGGTTTTCGTTCGACAGGGCGCTTGCCGTGCAACTCGCGAGTATCGGTTTCGGTGCGTCGACGTTGACGAATCGGGTTCCGGTCCAGAGCACGCACTCACTCGGATGCGCGGCGCCGACGAAGCGCGTGCCGAGCGCGCCACCGATAATTTGGCCGGTGTCGTTCAGCGCGATCGCCGCGCCGCCCGAAGCGAAGTCGGCCGGGTCCCTCGAACCGGGGTTGCCAAGGTCCTTGAGAAGATATCCGGGTGCGCCGCCGCGCGCGTTCATCGCCCGGCCCCGCATCGGGACCGCCTTTGGTACGACGGGCGGCGCGCGACGGCCCGTCAACGCGGCGGGCGCGAAAACGGGTCCGGCCAGCGAGGGCGCCGGAATGGCGAACACGACACCCGCTAGAGCGAGCGTGCCAATCCTTAGGCGATGAAGCAATTCCGTCGTCTCCTACCGATACGCGGTCTACTTGGCCCGGTATCGCTCCTGGAAGTCTAGCAACGACCGGTGAGGGGGTCAATCGCACGGATGGGGGGTAAACGCTGGACCATGCTGCCCCGCAGGGTACGTCTAAAGACCTAGAAAACGGCAATACGTGCCTTTTGCCGACAGTTAACCGTCGCGCGCGAAGGTCACACCCGTGAGGATCACGTCTCCGACGATCCGGTAGCGCCCGGCCGCGCGCCGCGAAAGTTGTGCCGGCGCGTTTCGCAGGATCCGGATCGTAAAGGTTCCACGCTCCGGCGCGCCGGCCGGAAGATCGACTTCGACGTCGTCGAAATCGAGCCACGCGCCCGTTATCGTAAATTGGGCCTTGTAAAAGGCTTCCTTCGCGCTGAAGATCGTGCTTGCCACGAGCGTTCGCGCGTCCGGGCGGACGCTCGCGAGCACGGCCCGTTCGCTTCCCGTAAGCAGTTGTGGCCAGAGGTCGTACGTGGCCGCCGAGGTGTGTTCGGCATCGAGACCCAATGCCTCAAAGTGCGTGCGCCGGGCTGCCACCGCGCCGCAGAAGCCGCCCGTATGCGTGATGCTGCCGACGACCGCCTCGGGCCAACGCGGCGTACGGTCCTCATTGACCAACAAGGGGAAGTTGGTGATGCCCAGCCCGTCGAGCGCGCGGCGCGCGCACAGGCGGCCGGCGGTAAACTCGGCAACGCGTTTCGGGACGGCGCGCGCGACGGCAGCCGATTCCTCGGGATAGAGATGAGCTGCGAACGCCGGTTCGCGCAATTCCGCCGTTGTAACTCCTGGCGGGAAAACGGACGCAACGAGTTCGGACGTGCTTGCCGGATTCGCGGAACGGAGGCCTGCGAGGTCGCTCAACTGCGTGGCAGCGTTTCCAGAAAGCCCGAGAGTTTGCGGATCGTCGTATGTTCGAATAACGCGGCGACATCGAAGGAAACGCCCAAATCGGCGCAAAGCCTTTTGTGGATGCCGAGCAGTTGGAGCGAGTCGCCGCCCGCGTCGAAGAAGTTGACATCGGGCTCCGGGTCGCAATCGAGCGCGAGCGAGTTGCGCCACAGCGCCGTCACCGCCACCTGGGCCGGTGAAAGCCGGCGCTTCGAAAACACCGGCGGAACGTTTGCGGCCGTCGTGCTGCCGGCTTCGACACGGCTCACTTCGACACGGCTCACTTCGACACGGCTCAGTGCCACGCGGTCGACCTTTCCGGTGCTCTGATAGGGGAGCTCCGCGACGACGTTGATGCGGCGGGGCACGGCATAGGCCGGCAACTTCGCCTTGAGAAACACGCGCAACTCCGCCTCGGTCAGGCGGGCGCCCGCCGCGGGTTGAACGTAGGCGAAGAGGGCTTTCTCATCGTCGAGCGCGGCGACGACCACAACCGCGGCCGCAACGTCGAAGCGCGCCGCAAGAGCCGATTCGATCTCCCCGAGTTCGATGCGATACCCGCGAATTTTGACTTGGTCGTCGTCGCGCCCGAGGAACTCGAGCATTCCATCGGGCCGCCAGCGAGCGCGATCGCCGGTGCGGTACAGCGTGGCGTCGGGATCGTCCGAGAAGGGGTCGGCGACAAATCGTTTCGCGGTGAGTTCGGGCAGGTTGACGAATCCCCGCGCGACTCCGTCGCCCCCGACGCATAGTTCACCCGGGACGCCCGGGGGCAGCAACTCGAGCTCTTCGTTTAGCACGTAAACGGTCGAATTTGAAATCGGTCGGCCGAGGGGCACGCTCGATCCGATCGATTCCGCCGAATCGACCTGGTACCACGTGCTGAACGATGTGTTTTCCGTCGGTCCGTAAATTCCGATAAGGCGACAAGCCGGCACGTCGCGCCGGAAGGCTGCGAAGTGCCTCGGCGAGCCGACTTCGCCGCCGGTAAGCATGTATCGCAGCCGGGGCATATCGCCCAGCCCGCTATCGACGAAGCGCTGGAACAGAGAAGCCGTCAACCACATCGCCGTCACGCCGAAGCGTTCGATTACGGCGTGCAGTTCGGGCATCGAGAGCAGGCCCGCGCGAGGGAGTGCGACGCTTGCGCCGTTCAACAGCGGCGCCCAGATTTCAAAGGTCGAGGCATCGAATCCGAGTGGAGCGTAGTGTAAGAACACGTCGTCGGTTCGCACGTCCATGTAGTCGGCGCCGCGCACGAGCCGCACGACGCCGCGGTGTTCGACGGCAACCCCTTTCGGCCGTCCCGTCGAGCCCGAAGTATACATGATGTACGCGAGTCCCCGTGCGCCGGCGTCACGCTCGTCGCCTGGGCGCCCGGAGTCGGGAACGAGGCCGGTTGCCGAGTCTAATTCGAGCGTGCGCGCGCGGCCGGCGGGCAGCGTATCTCGCAGTGAGCGGGAGGTGACGATCGTCGCGATCGCGGCGTCGTCGAGCATGAATTCGAGGCGTTCGCGCGGGTAGCTCGGATCGAGCGGCACGTACGCCGCGCCCGCCTTGAGTATGCCGAGCAGCGCGACGGGCACCGCCGCGGATCTCTCGAGCGCGAGCCCCACGTTGGCGCCCGGCAGCACGCCGGCTTCGCGCAAACGCGCTGCCAAATCGTTCGCTCGCAAGTCCAATTCCGCGTACGTGAGCGACTCACGTTCATCCACGACCGCGACTGCGCTTGGGTTGCGCTCGACCTGCCGGCGGAACACCGCCTGGATCGAGTCGTTTCGCTCGTACCGGCGACGCTCGCCGCGCCCGAAACCGAGGGCAAGTTCGCCTTGTTCGCGCGGAGATTGCTGTCGCGTCAGCATGAAAAAAACATCTCGATCTTCTACGTAGACCCGTTTGTTAGCGCGCAAAATTAGCTTACGTGTAACGCTAGTATAGAACTGCGACTTGGGCTATACAGCGGCCAAAGGTCCCATGTAACGACCTGCATCGAAGCGGTGCCGTCAACCCGCAGCGCGGCGTGCGCTTGCTCCTAGCGCTTTCTCGCGCGCGCGCCGCGTTATCGGTCGCGATCGAATTTCATTTCACGAGCATCAAAAAGTGATCGACGTCTCACTTTTGATCGAAGGAGTGGGGGCCCGAAGGGAATGGGGTATCGCCGGGGGGCCAACGGCCCTGCCCGCTCGAGCTGAGCTGTTACGCTTGCAAGCAATCTTTCACCGCTCCCCCGCGGACGAAAGTCTCCTATGCCGCTTCGCCTAGCCAGACTTCCAAAAAAAGATCTCAACGCTCGGCTCCCCCACCGGCCGCTCATTCGCAAGACGCACGTGACCTGCTCGCTCGGCACGTTCGCGATCGCCGCATCGCTCGCGGGATGCAGCGGGGACGGAGCGACGGGCTTGTCGCCGCTCGCCGGAACCGCCGAATCGGGGATGCAAACGGCGATTTCGCAAGGTTCCGGCGCGACGGCCGCATCCGCGGCGACTGCTAGCGGCGCGGACGGAATGCCGGTGCGCCGACGGCCACTGATCGAGTTCGCTTCGTATGCAGCCGCGGTCGTCCGCGACAGTCCGCTCGTTTACTATAAAATGGACGAGACGTCGGGCACGGTGCTGGCCGACTCTTCGGGAAACGACCGTCCCGCGAGCGTGGCCGGAACCGTCGTGCTCGGGTTGCCCAGGATTCACCCCGGCGAATCGATCTCGCACAGCGCTTCCTTTGCAAACGGCTACGCGCTTGAATCGGTGACGTGGCCGCAGCAGGCGGTTACCGCGGAATGCTGGATCCAGCCGAGCGCAGCCGACCGTAGCGCGAGTCCGCGGCTACTTGGAAACGCTTGGACGGACAACGACGGCAAAGGCTTCATGTTGTGGCTTAGCGCGGGTCACATCGCGTTCAATACCGGCTGGAATAGCGTCATCAGTCCGGCCCCGGTCCAGGCCGGCCACACCTATCACGTCGCGGCAACGTTCGTAGCGACCTCGCCGCGGATCGCACTTTACGTGAACGGCGCAATCGCGGCCCAAAGCACGTACGGTTACGTGCCGATTCCGCAGACCGGCGATTCAGCCGACACGTACGTCGGGGTGCTCGACGCGCTTTCGGCTTTCGGTTTCGTCGATCACTTCCAGGGCCGCATGTCCGACTGTGCCGTGTACGATCGCGCTTTGACCGAGGCGCAAATCCACAACCACTATGAAGTCGGAATGGGCGCAACCGCGTCCCCCGCGCCGACCGCGTCGCCGGGACCGGTGGATACGCCTATCGCCTATAACGCCACCACGGCTTGCTTGAACGGCAAGGTCTACACGAACACGGTGTTGCCGTCCGGCGAAGGCGAATTCGCGACCAACGGTCTCGATCGCACGTACTGGGGCGGCATCAAGACACGTACCGTGGGGGTAAACGCGGGAACCTGGGGACCGGGTTTCATGACGTCGTGGGGACGCCATCAGTATGACACATACTTTGGCGACAGCTCCGATGAAACGGGCTACGATCCATTCTCCGTCGTCACCGATACCGGCGCGAGCGGCTCGCCGAAAGCGCTTCGGATCGAGGCGATCCCGATGCCCTCGCCGATCGCGACCTCACTGACCGTTCTGGCGAACGACCAGTGGCCCGTCACGAGCGCCGGCTCGAACTTCACCGTGCCGAGTCAGGGCGGATCGCTAACGGTTAACGTGAGCAACCCGAACGCCGCGCAGAACAACTGGCACGTCGGCATGGGTTACCAGGGCGGCGCCGTCACGTTCATCGGCACGCTGACCTCGGGCGGCGCCACGCCGAGCGGCAACGGTACCGGCGGCTCCAACCCGTGGACGATCTCGAACATTCACGTGTATTCGGGCAGCCCCGGTACGACGGTCACGCCCGGCTCGAACGACGAAGGCGGCTTTCGCGCCTATAATTTCCCGCAGTACTACAGCGGTACGCTCGACACCAACGTGAATCAGCGGTACGGCTTCTTCGTTGCCCGGATCCGCCTGCCGCGGCCGGCGCCGGGGCTTTCCCCCGCTTGGTGGATGCTCGAGACCGGTGGCGTCGGTACCAACGGCGGGCAACTGCTGCGCAGTGAGTGGGACACCGAAGAACAGTTCGCCGCGGATGACGGTTACGAACTCAACGCCGGCAATATTCTGTGGAACTCGGGCGGCCACTCGTACGGCTGCGGGTTGAACTGCGCGACGGCGAACAACGCGTCCGCTCCCGGGTCGACGGGAGTCTACCCGTGGCCGTCAACCTCGAGCGGAAACGATAACACGGCCTATCACGACTACGGCGTCCTCATCCAGCCCGGCGGCCCAGCCTTCCCGACGAATTACTCCAGCGGCGGCGACTTCGTCGAGAGGAATTCACCTTGGGCCGGCACGACGTTCTTCGTCGACGGACGCCCGATCGCGGGCCACATCGGCCAGCCCGATCTGACCCAAGGCTCGCCCGATAAGGAGATCATGCTGATGTTCCAGATCGGTTCGCCCGGCTCGTGGCTCGATCCCAACAATGCGATGGGTTCCAATTCCTGGCCGCAGTACATGTACGCGCAATGGCTGCGAGCCTACAAACCGACCGCGACGGCCTGCTCGTAGAACGTCGGGACGTCACATCGACGGAGCGGCAAAGGTCGCCGTCCGGTTCGCATGCAAACCAATAGTTCGCTCGTAATTTACCCCGCAGCCGACCGTGGAGCGGAACGCCTTGTCGCAGATGTCCCTCTTCGCTCGCATCGTGGATTTTCGCAACCCGAATTCGCTCTCATCGCAGATGCGCCGCCGGCGGCTCGTCTTCTTCCAAGACCTCGTCGATCGAGTGTCTGGTCCCGTGACGATCCTCGACGTCGGCGGGACGCCGGCCTTCTGGAGTTCGCTCCAGTTGAAGAACCCGGACGTCAGCATCATCTTGCTCAACCTGCGCGACGAGCCTTCCGACGAACCGAATATTCGCAGCATCGTGGGCGACGGGCGCGACTTGAGCGCCTTCGCGGACCAAAGCATCGATATCGTGTACTCGAATTCGGTCATCGAGCACGTCGGTGACCTGGAAGACCAGCAACGCATGGCACGTGAAATACGTCGCGTCGGGAAGCGGTATTTCGTCCAGACTCCCAATGCATTCTTCCCGCTCGAACCCCACTTCTTGGTCCCGGGATACCAATTCATGCCGCTGTCACTTCGGACGTTTCTGCTGACGAAGTTTCGGCTAGGCTGGACTCCGCGCGAAAAGGATTGGGAGAAGGCGAAGGAAATCGCGGGGTCCGTCCGGCTCATGACGGAGACGGAAGTCGTCCGCTCGTTCCCCGAAGCCACGCTTCATCGCGAGTGGTTCGCGGGGCTGGTCAAGAGCATCACCGTCTATCACGGCTGGGATTCCTAGCGACTGCCGCCGCACGATCACGGCTGGGCGCGTCTTGTCCCGGGCGGCGCGAGGCGCATCCGATCGCGCAACGGGTAGACCAGTGCCGCGGTGAAGAAGATCCAGTCGAGCGTGTTGTAGTTTCCGAGGTACGTCTCGGTGTAACTTCCGAAAATCAAGTACGCGACGATCATGAGCGGCCACACGGCGCAGCGCATGCGCTCTCGCGCAAAGTATCGCGAAGAACGCCAGAGCCCGAGGATGAGGGTCACGGCGAGCATCGCCAGACCCACGTATCCCGCGTCTAGGCAGATCTGCAAGGTGCTGTTGTGAGCGTGAAAGGGACTCCAGCCACCGGACTGCTCTAAGTAGCCGATCATGTAGCTTTTCCCGATTTCCGATGGGAAGAAAGCGTCGTAGCCGTAGCCGAGTATCGGCCGGTCACCGATCGCCGTCTGGACGTACGGCCAAAAATCCGTTCGCCCCGTGAGATTACCCTCTCGCCCGAGCGCGCTGAAGTCAGCCGAGAATCCTACGGCGAAATACGCCAAAGCCGCGGTCACGATCAGTGCGCCGGCGCCGATCCGCGCCGCCAAACCAAACCGCTCGGATCGGCACAGCAGACCCACGAGCCCGAGCGTGACGACGGCCACGCAATCGACCGTCGCGGTCATCGAGTTCGAACCGATGAGCAGGGCGATGGAGAGCGCGAGCACGCCCACCACCGCGTACCGAAACCGGCCCAATCCGCCGTTCACGAGCGTCGCGGCCGCCGAGATGGTCCCAAGCGCCATCGCACGGCCCAACTCATTCTTCTCCACGAAGATGCCGCACCACGCGCCCCCGCCGTACGCATCGCGACCGTGGCCGGGAGCGGCGACGACGAGCAAGATGCTCGCGACCGCGATCGTCCCGAACGTCCACGTCATAATTTGGAGAAACTGAGGCAGCGTGAAGCGCGTCGCCAAGTAGAGACCCACGATCGTCGTGCCGAGCAGCTCGACCGACTCCACGAAGCTCGTGTGCGGTTCCACGGACCACACGAACGAAAGCAACATCGTGCCGACAAAGGCCCAAAGCCACAGCGTGCCCGAGAGTATCGGTCGAATCGAATCGCGTAGCGTGAAGAGTCGGATCGCGGCGCCGGCGTAAGCGATTCCCCAGATAAGCTGAGCGGTCGAAGAGCCCTGCGACCCGGCGGCGTCTGCGGTCGGATCGAGAGCCGAGAACTTCGCGAGGCACGGTAAGAAAATCTGCGTCGCCACGGCCATCGCGTAGACGATCAGCATTTCGATCTTCAGATCCGCCGCGGCGCTTCTCGCCGGGGAAAACGTGGCCGCCCTAGTCGACACGTTTGTACGCCTGGTAGACGTGGCCGAACAAGCCGGTAAGCGAACCGAGACCCGCAGCGACGCTCCCGAGCGCCTCGACCGCACCTTCGCGCCCGCGGAAAACGGAGAGCGGCACCAGGCCGAGTACGCCCAGCAAGGCGCGGGCGCTTCCCTTCGCCGCGCGCACGAAGAGGCCGCTCGCGCTTCCGTTCAAACGGCGGTCGCAGAGCGAAAGCGTATTGCCCCTGCGAAAGTGAAGCCGCAGGAGGTACTTGACGCTCAGCCGATCGCGTTCGACCGGCTCGAATGCCAGAGCTTGCGCCGCGAACGCCATCTTTGCGCCGCGAGCTACGAGTTGTCGAAAGAAGAACATATCTTCGCCTCCGGCGAAGTTCAACTCTTTATCGAACGTCACGCCGAAGCGCTCGAGCGAGTCGACCCGCAGCAGGCAGTTGCCGCTGTATCCGAATTCAATGGCCGCGCCATCCGCCACGGCGGGAAGCCGGTAGAGTTTCGTGCGCCGCAGCCAGCGTGGAGCGCTCTCGGGGATCAGGTGGACGACCGGCCCGATCACGACGTCGGCCTGCGTTTCGCGTTGGACCCGAAGCAATTCTCGTAACCAAAGCGGTTCGGGACGTTCGTCGTCGTCGATCATGGCCAGCGCATCGAAGCTCGCGCGTGCCTTCGCCAGTGCGAAGTTGCGGACCGACGAAAGGCCGGGTTCCGGTGCGTGTTCGTACGCCAATTCGAATGGGAACCGCGCGCCGCGCGACGCCACGACCGCCCGGCTCGACGGCAAACTGTCGTTATCGATCACGAGTACGTTCAGGTGGATGTCCGGCAGCCGTTCCTGCGCGGCCAGCGCGTCCAGGAGCGTCGCCAATTGCTCGGGCCGGCGAAACGTCGGGATCGCGACGCAAATCCGTTGCTGCTTCGTCGCGGCCGGCCTGACCGTGTCAATCATAGCGCAACTCGAGGCGGCTCGAACGCATTTTGCGGACCCAAGAACGCTGTCCGAAGGTGCGATGAACGAGCTGTATGACGACGCGCGCGGGCATGAGAACGTTGATTCCGGACTTCGCGAAAAACCATGCCAGCAGACCTTTCTTGGTCCCGCGGAGGCCGGACAGGTCGACCTCGGGCAACAGCCGGCGTGCGTGCCCGCTAAAGCCGTACATCAAGAATCGACAGTACAGCGAGCGTAGGACGTTGCGCCGCAGCCGCGCGGTCTGCTCCGCCGTCAACGTGTCCGAAGCGCTCTCCACGCTTGCGAGTTCCTCGCGCCGCGCGCGCTCGTAATCCGCGAGAATGCTGCGGCACTTTCCATTCGTCGACTGGCGGTAGACGGCGAGCCTTCTGCCCGTCGGATAGATCGGATACGTGCGGGCGGCTCGAATGATGAATTCGTGATCCTCGTGGTAGCAATCGGTTCTGAAGTTCCCGATCGCGTCGAAGATCCGGCGATCGAATAGGCACACGCTCGGCATCAAGAAGTCTTCCCCGTCCAGCAGCATGTCCAGCGGCCACCCGCAAAACGTTCGATTGGGCGCGGGATTTAGGAGCGTTCCGCGGTCGTCGACGGCGTAGTAAGAACTGTACGCGATCGCGATCGGATCGGGAGCGTTTTGCAGCAATTCGAGTTCCAGCGCCAGCTTCTCGGGGAACCAGCGATCGTCGCTGTCGAGAAATGCGATGTATCTGCCCGAGCAATGCGCGAGCGCGCGATTTCGAGCCGATGCCGTGCCGCCGTTGGGCTGGCGCAGAATGCGGAGCCGTGGATCCGCGACCGTGGCCAGCACTTCGAGCGTCGAGTCTGTGGACCCGTCGTCGACGACGAGCACTTCCAGGTTGGTGTGACTCTGCGCCAAGGCCGACCGGACCGCGCCCAAGATGATGCGGGCGCCCTCAAACACCGGAATGATCACGGAAATGAGCGGCGGTTCGGCGCAAACCGCGACGCGAATTTCACGCTCTGCGATCATCGGTGGCCGACCGCGTGCAACGCTGCCGGCTGCGTCCGCAGCAGGCTCCGAAGCTGTCCGGCGTGCAGCAGCCCGAGCGCCGCGCCGTAGGCGGCGATTCCGGCGACGATCGAGAGGCCGAGGCCAACGGCCGAGTCTCGATGCGGGATCGATTCGATGGCGCAGATCATCGCGCCGGTCGCCGCGACGATGCGAGCGAGGCTCGCGAACGGAATTGGCAAGTCGATGACCCGCATCGCCCAAATTGCGCTCAGCGTGGTCGTCACGATCTCCGAGATCAGCAGCGCGCCGGCGGCACCGGCCGCGCCGAACCGATGGATCAGAAACAGGCTCGGAACCAGGCATAAGATGATTCGCAGAATCATCAGTGCGACCAGCGGTCGCGTATTCATCACGATTTCGAAGGCTTGCTCGAAAAAGCTGCCGCGCAATCCACCCAGGAAAATATACGTTGCCGTTATCGACATCACGACCGCCGCACCGGAGCGGAATTGTGCACCGAAGTACACGTGGGTTACGGGCCCGGCAAGCGCGATCACGCCGGCCGCGGCCGGCAAGCCGACGGCGAACGTGAGCCGGGCGTTGTTTCTTAGCTGGTCGCGGAGGCGGTCGTGGTGGCCAAGGTCGCGTGCGCGAAAGGCCAAAGGCTGGCCCGCCAGGGTGGCGGTACCGATCAATAACCCGATCGTCTGCGTTGAGAAGTCGCCCGCCGCGGCAAACACGCCGACGGCCGCGCTGCCGCCGGCAATCTGGAGGAGGTACCGTTGGGCGGTCGTGATGCAATAGCTGAGCGATGAGGCGCTCGAGGGCCACCCGAAGCGGGCCATCTTCACAAACAGATCCCAGCGAAACCGGCCGCGCGAGGCCGGCTTCCAGATGCCGAACGCGCCGAACGCCGCGAGGTTGCCGATCAAGTAACCCCCGAGGAGAGCTTGCGTTCGCAAGCCGGCCCAAATGAGTAGCAGCGTCGCGATCAGCGCCGCGATCGCGCGACCCGCCTGGAGCAGGCCATATGCCAACAGCTTGATGCGCGATATAGAAATGGCGACGTTGATTTCGAACCAGTTCCCCGCGACCGCCGCGCCGGCGGCGAGCAGTTCGAGCGACAACGGCAGAGACGGCTCGAAGATTCGCAGGCTTACGATCACGGTCGCCGCGACCAGGACCGAAATGACGCCGAACGCGAGCGCGATGGTCGCGATGTAGTCGGCGTTCTCCGCGGGGTCGACGGCCGCCATCATGCGTAGCGTCGCGACCCTCAGCCAAGAATAGCCCACCATGCCGACGAGGTAGAGCGTGCTCAGCAGCAGCGCGTAAACTCCGAAGCTGGCTGGGTCGAGGAGGCGCGTGTACAGCGCGATCGCACCAAAACCGATCGCGGCCGGAAGCAGCCGCCCAATGAAATACAGGGGCCACTGTTTGAATACTTGCACTACAGCACGTCGCTTATCGTGTTGAGATGCGGGTTCGAGCGAGCGGCATCACTGCCCTAACGATGCGTGAAACGCGTTGCGACTTCGTGCGAGTGATGTTTGGCCGTTTCGAGCGTCGTCAAGGGCGCGCGAACCGGCGACGAGTACGCGGGCCTGACGATAGAACCGATGGTAAAGACTGCCGCTGCGAACGTTAACGCCACGGACCCGAACACGACGAGCCCGGTCGTACGCAGGAGCCCGCCCCACGAAACTCCGGCGCGCGCGAGTTTGGGAGGCCGTTCGAGCGTCAGCACCGGGTCGCGCCGTCCGAACTCGGCGATCGCATCCGGTAGCGTCGCAACGACGCCGATGACCCGCCCCTCGGAGCGCTCGATGAGCCGCATCGTTAGCTGGTCCAGTTCCGACGGCGCACGTCCCAGGCGAACGGTCAAGAGCAATCCATCGACGACGGTTGCGAGGCCCATGGCGATGTCATCAGCCAGGAGCGCGGGGCTGTCGAGAATCGTGTATTCGTACGCTTCGCGGGTCTCTTCGACGAACGCCGCCATAGCTTCGCGCGACGTGCGCATTCCCGTTGCGGCGGCATCGACGGCCGTGAAGTTCGGGCGGATCGACCCCGATGGTCCGGGCAGCCTGCCGACGGCGCTAGGCACGGGGTGGGTCAGGTCGACGAGAGCGGTTCGGCGGCCCGAGCGCGCGAGGCAGAGCGCGAGCGCGTGCGCCGTCAAGCTCTTGCCGTCGCCGGTTTGCGCCGACGTCACCATGATGACGGCCGGCGCCGCGACCGTGCGTTCGATGTGCGCGCGTAAGAGCTGGTGTTGCGGGTTCAACGGAATCTCCGTCTGGCGCCGCAAGTCTTCGTGAGTCTTCAATGCATCTTCCCAAGTGTAGCGACGACGGGTTGGCCGTAAAGCTCTTCGATTTTCGAAACCTGACGCAGACGCGGGTTCATCCCATCGGCCAGGAACGCGGCTCCGAATGCCAGCAGCAGTGAAACGAGTGCCAGCGCCACCGACATCGAGCGATGGCCGAGGCCGGCTTCTCGCTCGATGGCAAGAGCACGGTCGGTGACGATCACCGAGCCGAGCGAAAGCGCGTCAGCTCGATTCGAGAGTGCCGTGGCGCGATGGCCCGACATCGCGAGGTAGTCGGATTGGGCCGCGGATCTCTGCAGGCGAAGGAGCGCGAGCGGCGGGAGCGCCGCCAGACGGTCGTGCTCCTGATCGATCAGGGATTGCAGCGCCGAAACCTTGGCCGCATCGGCCTGCGCCACCGCCGCGGCTTTGCGTTGCTCGGTCATCGCCGTCAGCACCGACGGACTGTATGCGTCCGCCGAGTGCAGCACGCGCGTCGCTTCGGAATCCGCCGCGGCTTTGAGTGTGCGAACTTTCGTTTCGAGCGCCGGAAGGCCGGGATACTCGGTCGTATAGACGCCGCGCACGTTCTGCAATTCGACATTGGAGGCCAGCGCCGAACCGGCCAGGCCACGGTACTCGTCGTCGCTTTGAAGGACGTCGTGACGTAGCATTTTCGCCTGGGTTTGCCCGTCGAGCTGCAAGGCTTGGGCGCTCGCGCGGTCGCCCTCCAGGCTCGCCTTCGAGAGTTCGAGTTCGGTTTCGAGGGTCGTCAGGCGCGTCCCCAGCAGATCTGCTCCGCTCGCGTCCATCGAACCGGCCGCGAGGTCACCCCTGGCTTGAAGCTGCCGGTCGAAGTTGCGAATGCGGGAGCTCTGCTTGGCGATTTCCACGTCGAGCGCGCGCAGTTGCGAGTCGAAACGGCCGGTCAACATCTCGCGGTAGTAGATCGTCAGCTGGTCCGCGATGTCGTTTGGGACTAAAGCGGCGAGCGCCGGGTCGGAATCGACGTATTCGATCCGGATGATGCTGGATTTGTACGCCGGCGATCTGACGGTCAGCCGCCGCTTGAGTTCGATCAGGGACACGTTCAAACCGAGATGCTGCTTGACTCGCTGCAGTAAGGTCGTGCTCCCGATGATTGAGGGCAGGTCGGGCGAGGAAAGCGACGGATCGTCGCGCGTATTGCCGTTGACCACGAGTACGCTCGCAGCCGCGGCATACTGGCGCGGCAGCATGTTCACGGCCGCGATGCCGATCGTCAGCGAAATCGCAAATACGATGGCCACCAGGATGCGATGGCTCCACAGCACCTGATAGGCCTCGGTTACCTTCGCGATCGCTCGCTGAACCTTCGTCATGCGTTACTCCTCATATGCGGAAAATGGAAACGGCGTTGATCATGGTTTGGAAAAACCCGCTATAATCGACTTTATGGCCTTCCGGAACGAAGACGACGTCGCCATCTTTGAGTGACGGATTTTGCGAGGTGTCCCCGTGAACGAGGCGCGTGACGTCGTAAGGCGTGCTCGTGCCGTGCTCCATCACTTGTACCTTGGTGAGATCGGCCCACTTTGTCGGCCCGCCCGCTTGGTAGAGGGCGCTGAGCAGCGACGTATCCGTCTTCAAGGCCACCGCTCCGGGCGTCGTTACGAGACCGACGACGTTGATCCGCGGAGCCGAAGGAACGGTGATCGAATCGCCACTCTTCCCCGGCTGGTTGAAAGTCGTGTCGCCGAGTGCGACCAGCTGCGACGAAGCGTCGCGATGAAGTTGGATGTTCGCGGTGGCCGCCGTCGGAGTGATGCCTCCAGCCTGGTCGAGCGCGTCGCGCAGCGGTTCGTCGTCGCTAAGGTAGGCGAAGCCGGGGCGTCGCACATCGCCGTCGACCCGGATCTGATTGGGCTTATCGACGAGGCTAAGGGTATCGCCGGGTTGTAAGAGAGGGCCACCCCGGCCGGCCGCCGCGAGCTGTACCGCATCGAAGGTGCCGAGCGGCGTCCCATCGCGGACGACCCCGACGCGACGCAGGTCCAAGCGCGAACGCTCGATATCCGACAGGTCGCCGCCCTTGA
>Ga0116227_10007569_pt1 | contig 21080 bp, 16 predicted proteins | sample S1TSphgellanicum_FD_89693 | JGI IMG/M metagenome (GOLD analysis project Ga0116227, IMG submission 89693) | Host-associated microbial communities from peat moss isolated from Minnesota, USA - S1T2_Fb - Sphagnum magellanicum MG | ecosystem: Host-associated > Plants > Peat moss > Unclassified...
CGCAACCCGCGGCCGCACAACCCGCAGCCCCGCAACCCGCGGCCCCGCAACCCGCAGCAGCACAACCCGCAGCCGCACAACCCGCAGCACCGCAACCCGCAGCCGCACAACCCGCCGCCGCACAACCCGCAACACCGCAACCCGCGGCCCCGCAACCCGCAGCCGCACAACCCCAAGCACCGCCCCTAATCGAACCCGAACCTGCCAAAGCGGCAACGCCCGTACCAGCGCCGGCGCCGGTACCGGTACCACCGGCATCAGCACCCGCGGCAGCGGCCGCCACGGTACCGGCATCCGTTCAGCCTGCGCCATCCGTTCCCGCACCGCCATCCGATCCCGCACCGCCAACCGATCCCACACCGCCATCCGAACCGGCGGCAGTTGCCACGCCGGCAACAGCCGTCCCGCCCGCATCGGCGCCGGCGTCCGCGGCCTACTCACCCCCGGTCGCGGCGCCCACGCCCCCGCCCCCGCGCCCATCGTCGCCGCCGGCGGCGGCTCCCGAATCAAAACCCGAGCCCGTACCTGTCCCGATCCAACCGCCTGCCCCCGTCGTTTTTCCAGAACCGGCCGACGCGGCCGCGCCGGCCGAACCCGCGCCGAGCGCGCCGCCGGCGCCACCGGCCCTTCCCCGGCAGCCGATCCGGCTGCGCATCGGACCACCACCCGGCTCACCGAAACCTCGCAACGACTCGGCCAAATGAACGGACGAATGATACCAACGATTGATCCCGACGACGTTTCTTCCATCGAGAAGAAAGTCCGCAAGCTGACGGCCAACATGATGGCGATCGCTCGCGAGCGGGCCGCGCACGAAGCGGCCGTCGAATCCGCGCGTGAGACCCTGGAACGGGCGCAGGCCGAGCTCCCCGCCGTCGAAGCGACCGCCAAGGAACGGCGGCGCTCCCAACACGACGCCCGCCGCGGACGCGCGGAACTCGAACGGCAGTTGCGTGACCTCCTGGACGCGGAAGGCCTGGCGCGCGCGCGCCGTCTCCAATGCGAACAGCGAGCGCAGAGCTTTCGCGCCGCCGCCGCCTTCGCGGCTTCGGCGCGCGCCGACGCTTTGGCCATGCACGATGAAGGCCGCGCCGAGCGCGAGCGGCTCGTCGAGGAGCGCGCGCTGCGCGAAGCGGCCGCCGGCGATTCCCGGGCCTCCGAAGAACTTGCCGAAGAGCAGAAGCTCGCGGCGCTGCGCTCGGAAATCGAGACCCACGTCACGGCCGAACGCGAGCTCGAAGCCACACTCGGCGCCGAACGCGATCGCGCCGATCAACGCGCGCGCACGCTGCGCGAAACGATCGAGCGCGCGAAGGACTCCCTGCGGGAAGCGACCGCGCGACTCGAAGAGATCGACTCCGATCGGGACCGGCTCGAGGGCGAGCGGGTCGAGGCCGGCACCCGGCTGCGCGAAGTCGGCACGCGCGCCCGCGGCGAGATCGAAGCGCGTATCGACGCACTGCGCGACGCGCAGCGTCAAGTCGTCGCCGAACTCGAGGAACAGGAGCGGCTCCTGGCCACGATGATCACGAACGAAGAGCGCGCCGCGCGCGAAGCGCTCGACGAGCAAAACGAACGCGAGCGTCGCGAATTGCACGAACGCGCGGCGCGCGCCGCCTTCGAAGCCGCCCCGCAACCTGCATACGCGCCCGCCGCGAGCGCCGCTCCCGCCGCGAACGCCGCGAACGCCGCGCAGGCCGCGAGCAGCGCAGCGCCCCAAGCGGTCACGGCGGCGCCGCCCGAGCAGCCGTCGGTCTCGCGCCGCCCCAAACCGGAGCTGCAACCGGCCGCCGTTCGCCACGACGAAGCCTCCGGCGGCCTGCGCAACCTCTTCGATAACGTGTTACGGCGACGCAAGCCCGCCATGGAGGAGCCGGTCGACGACGGCCCGTCGGTTGCCGATCGCATCGCGCGCGACTTCGGACTCCTCTCGCCGACCGGCAACGACTGACGCCGAGCGTAGCCCTACGAGAACAGGTCGGCGATCTCGAACTTCAACGATTCAGCGGTAAACGGTTTTAGCAGAAACCCCTGCGCGCCGCGACGCACGGCCTCGACGGCCGTCGGCTTGTCCTTGAGCGCCGAGACGACGATGATCTTCGCGTCCGGGCGACGGTGCAGGATGCCTTCGATGCACGTCAGGCCGTCCATTTCCGGCATCGAGATGTCCATCGTCACGATGTGGGGATCGAAGCGCTGCACGACTTCCAGGGCCTCGACGCCATTGCAAGCCGTTTCCAGCTGATCGTTCGGCTTCTGAATGGAACGCTGAATCGCGCGCCGGATGACGTCGGAGTCATCGACGACCAAGAACTTCATAGGGATCCCTAACTTGCCAGCGCCGGTGCTTTGAGGGGCAGGACGAAGGTGAACTCGCAGAACTGACCGGCTTCGGAGTCGACCCCGATCTCGCCGCCGCAATCGTCCACGATCCGGGATTTGATGACGCTCATGCCCATGCCCCGGCCGGCATCGACCGTCGCGACTTTCGCGGTCGAGAAGCCCGGCGCGAAAATGAAACCGGCGATCGCCGAATCGGGAACCGACGACGCGTGGTCCGCTTCGAGCAGTTCGAGCGCGACGGCCCGGTCGCGAATCACCTGCGCGTCGAGGCCGCGACCGTCGTCGCGGAACGTGAATCCGAATTCACCCGCCGCCAGACCCGACATCGCCTGGATCGCGATCGTGGCTACGCGCGGCTTTCCGATGGCGACGCGCGTGCTCGGCAGCTCGATGCCGTGCACCAGGCTGTTGCGCGTCAACTGGATCAGCGCGTCCTTGACGACGAGGCGCAGCGGCTGCGGAAGCTTGCGGGAGTCGAAGCCTTCCGCTTCGACTTGGACCTCTTTGCCGAGCTTCTTGGCCAGACTCTTCGCCAAGTCTTCGATGCTGGCGACCAGCTCGTCGCCGATCTCCTGGCGGCTCTGCGCGGTGCGTTGGATGCTCGAAAGCTTGACTCGCAACGATTGCAATGCGTCGAGGTCGGCGCGAAAATCCGCCAGACCGATCACGAGGTTGAGGAAATCGTCGCCGCCGAGCGCCGGGCGGTGCTTGAGATCGATGATGCGCTGTTCGAACCGCTGCGCCTCGTTCTCGAAGAACTCGAGTCGCAGGAGCGACGCGTTCCCCTTGATGTTGTGAATGCGCTGCAGCACGACGTCGAGACGCTGCCGCAGCAGGCCGGTCTGCGCGACCGTCGCCGCCGTGAAGTCTGAAACCTTGAGCGCCTCGTCCACGGTCGCGAGCTGCTCGCGAGCCATGGTCATGAACCCGTCGAGGTCGAGCGGCTGCACGTGCAGGATGCCGATGAGCATCTCGAACTGCTTGACCTTCGCCTGCTCGGACTCGCGCAGCTGCCGTTCGCGCAGGGTCGCTTCGGTCACGTCTTCGACGGAAACGAGAACGCGCGAGACCCGGCTGTTCTCGACAATGCGGCGAAAGCTGAACTTGAGGTAACGGACGGCAACCGACCCATCGGGGCCGGCCGCGTTGATCTCCACCTCATCGAGCGGGTTGACCTTGAGGACGGTGCGCTCGCGCTTGGATTCGTCGAAGAGCAACACCAAGTAATCGCGAGCCGTCTTGAACATGCGCTCGGAGAGCAGGCGTTGCAAGAGGTTGAGGAAGTTCTCGTTCCCGAGGTTCTTCTGATTGAAGACGGTCTCGAGCTCCGACGAGTAGCGGCTCTGAATCAGATACGAGGAGTCGATCAGCATCAGGTGCGCGCGCAGCGAATGCAAGATCGTATCGGTTTCGCGTTTGTTGGACTCCAAGTCAAGCGTCTTCTGCCACAGGTTCGCGTTTTCGTGTTCGAGTTCGTCGACCCGGGTGAACAGCCGGCGGCGCAGGAGCCGCGCCGGCAGAATCAGGCTTGCGACCAGCACCGCGAGCCCGCCCAGACCCGCCGCGAGACTGAGCCAAACGAAAGGCGCGGCCATGGCCGGACGGCCGGTGAGCCAGAGAAACGCCAGCGCCGCGGCAGCAAAAAGCGCCCCGGCGATCGACGCGGCGCTATACAAACGGGAATGCGGAATGTGCCCCACATCCGTACCGGGGCCGGCGAGATCCATGCAGTGCTCCGTGCCTTTCCTCTGCTGCCAAGAGTATCGGCCGGGCCCGAACATAATTCGAGGGCGGTCTCCTCTCGGATGACCGCCCTCGCCGCTTCGCCTCGCGCCTTGTGACGCTTATCGCCATGTGTGCCGCCGGGCCGCACGTTGACCGGTGCGCCAAGTCTGGGCACGAGCCGCCGGCGCTTGGATTTCTTCGCCATCGGGCTTCCTTTCCGGAGCGTTCGCGCCCCGTGGTGACTGAACGGAGCTTCGACGCTCCGCCACGAGAGGATAACACCATCTCGATACCCTAACGTTTCAACTATCTGCCACGAGGGAACGGTCCCAGCCGAGAATGGTCGATTACCGGGCTAGCTTTCGAGGTACCCCATCTTCGGTACGTGACGCCCGAACGGCGATCGTCAACTACGCGAAGATGTGCGGTTTTTCACAGCAGGAGACCCACGAGATCGCCCTGGCCGCGGGCGAGGCGCTGGCAAACGCCGTCGAACACGGTAACAAGGATTTGGGCTTCGTTTCGGTCGCCTGCGGTTTCGCCGACGGCGAACTGCGGATCGACGTCAGCGACGACGGCCCGGGCTTCGACTTCGCCACCGTGGCGACGCGCCGGGCCGATCCCGACGCCCTCCGTGGCTTCGGTATCTCGATCATGCACGCGCTGATGGACGGCGTGCAGTACGAAGGTCGCGGTTCCCGGGTGTGCCTGCGTAAACGCCTGCGCGGCGAGGCCGGCGAGCAGACGAAGGAAGCCTAAGCGCTCTCCCCGCACTCGTCGACGGCCGAGGCCGTCTTGCGCTCGAGGTCGATCTGGCTCTCGAGCAACGCATCGCGGGTCGCGGGGCCGGGAGCGGCTTCAAGGGCTGCGAGCGCCTTGCCGTGCTCGACTGCGGCCTCCCGCAGCTCGTACACGACCCGCACCATCGAGTCCGCCGGGGCTTCCCAGTGCGATGCTTCACTATTTCGAAAGCTCTTGTTCAAAGCGATATCTCCTTTCGCTCATATTCCCGCCGCTCTGCGCGGGGGCGCCCCCTTTGCGTGGCGCCGCCCTTGGCGGGAATGCCTAAACTGGAACGTATGTTACCGCTAATGAGGTCGCGTAAACGTGCGGTGGCAAGGTGAACGGCATGCTCGCCGGCGTGCGGATCGTCGATCTCACGACCGTGATCATGGGCCCGTTCGCGACTCACGTGCTGGCCGACTACGGTGCCGAGGTCGTCAAGGTGGAACCGCCGGAAGGCGACATCATGCGCTACGCGTCGGCGGCCAGGCACCCCGGCATGGGCGCGATCTTTCTGCACGGAAACCGCGGGAAGCGGAGCATCGTGCTCGACCTCAAGGCGGAGGCCGGCCGCGCGGCGCTGCTGCGGCTGTGTCTGCGCGCCGACGTGCTCGTGCACAACGTGCGGCGCGCCGCGATGCGCCGGCTCGGGCTCGACTACGCGGCCGTGGCGGCCACGAATCCCCGCCTCATTTATGTAACCTTAGCCGGCTTCGGCAGCGGCGGTCCGTACGCCGAGCGGCCCGCCTACGACGACTTGATTCAAGGGGCATCCGGACTGGCCCAGCTTTTCGAACGGGCCGGCGACCCACGGCCGCGCTACGTTCCGGCGTTGATTGCCGACCGGATCGGCGGCCTGGCGGCCGTCAACGCGATTTTGGCCGCGCTGCTCGCCCGCGAGCGGACGGGGCTCGGCGGCGAGGTCGACGTGCCGATGTTCGAGACGCTGGTCGAACTCGTGCTGAGCGATCACCTCGGCGGCGAAACCTTCGAACCCGCGGAGGGCCCGGCCGGCTACGCGCGGGCGCTCTCGGCCAACCGGCGGCCGTATCCGACGGCCGACGGCTACGTCTGCCTCTTGCTCTATACCGAAGCGCACTGGGCGCGGTTCTTCGCGCTCGTCGGGCGCACGGCCGAATACCAGGCCGATCCCCGGCTCTCCGATCCGCGCCTGCGACCCGCCCACTACGACGTCGCGTACGGTGCCGTCGCCGCGATCCTGACCACGCGACCGACGGCGCACTGGCTCGAAACGCTCGGCGTCGCGGATCTCCCCGTGATGCCGCTCGGGGACGTCGCGACTTTGCTGACCGACCCGCACCTGACCGCATCGGGCTTCATAACCGAGGAAGAGCACCCGAGCGAAGGACGGATCCGTTCGCTCGGCGTGCCGGTGCGGCACGCCGCCTTCCCGGCGCCGGCCCGCCGCCCGGCCCCGCACTTGGGCGAACATAGCCGGGAAATCTTGCGCGAAGCCGGCTACTCCGAGGCGACGATCGACGCCATGTTGACCGCCGGCGTGACCAAAGAACCTTAATCAAGTCGCAAGGTCCGCTAATAAGTCGTTAATGGGCGAGGACTACGCTTGAGGCGTCGGTTTGGAGGTCGACGCGATCTTGAAGAAACACATGCGATTTACGCTGGTTGCAGCGTTGGCGTTTACCATCGCCACGACCGCGCTCGCGGGAGCAAAGCCCTTAGGAAACCTCGCCGTGTCCGGCTCGGGCGGCGGTCCCGCTCTCTTGCCCACGGGACAATTCATCACCGCGACCATCACGCAGGGCTCGTTCTATCAGCGCCTCGTCACCGGACTTCGTCCCGACGGCAACGCCGACGCCGACGACGCGGTCTCTTCGGCGATGAGCCCCGACGGTAAGACGCTCCTCGTCCTCACCAGCGGCTTCAACATCGCGTTCAACTTTCAGCGGCCCAACGGCGGGCCGATCTATTTTCCCGTTCTCAACCCGCTGACCGGGCTGTCCGCCGGCGATGCCAATCCGTACAACTGCTCGTACGTGCCGACCTACAAATGCGGCTACAACAATCAAGCCGAGTTCCTGTTCGTCTTCGACGTCGAGTCGGGCACCCCGGTGCGCAAACAGCTCCTGGAAATCCCCGACACCTACTCGGGGCTCGCCTGGGAGCCGGCGGGCCGGCGCTTCTACGTCTCCGGCGGCATCGACGACCGCATCCTGGTCTTCAAAGCGAAGACCGAGAATCCGATTTCGGTCTACGTTCCCGATGCGCCGTTCATCATCTTGAACCACAACTCGAACGACACGCAGACGTTCCCGAAGTACGATGGGGGCATTTTGGCGGGCACACCGGTCGGGAAAGCCGTGCCGGCGCTCGTGACCGGCGCGGTCGCCGCCGGCTTCGGGCTTAGCGCCGACGGCAAGACGCTCGTCGTGGCGAACTTCGAGGACGCGTCGGCGACGATTACCGACACGAACACCCGCAAAGTGATCGCCGACGTCAAGTTCACGCCGCCCGGCACGATGGTCGGCCACGGCGAGTTCCCGTACTGGGTCGCCGTCAAGAGCGACCCAAAGACGGGGGCGTACCAGAAAGCCTACGTCACGAGCCTGCGCGACGACGAAGTCGACGTGATCACGGGCACCAAATTCACGGGCGTCATCAAAGTGCGGGCCGGTCCGAACAAGACCGCCTGGGATCCCACCGGACGCTACCTCTACGTCGCCAACGGTAACGACGACTCGGTTTCGGTCATCGACTCGAACACCGACACGGAAACTCGCGTCTTCTCGCTGGCGCGTCCGGGCGACGTCTACAAAGGTTCGCTCCCCAACTCGATCGCCGTGTCGCCCGACGGCACGCGGCTCTACGTGACGTTGGGCGGCGAGAACGCCGTCGCCGTGGTCGACGCGCGCACGGGCCAGGTCGTCGGCCGCATTCCGACCGGCTGGTATCCGTCGTCGGTGACGACCAGCAAGGACGGCTCGCAGCTCTTCATCGTCAACCAGAAATCCAACGGCGGCCCCAATCCGGGCCAGACCTACTACTCCTGGAACACGCCGTACGGCATCTCGCTCAACCCGACCAATCAGAACAACTATACGTGGGAGATCGAGAAGGGCGGCATCCTCTCCGAACCGACGCCCGACGATTCACAACTTCACTATCTGTCGGCCGTCGTCGATGCGAACAACAACCTCGAGAACCGCGCCACCGACCCCGTGATGACGTACTTGCAGAAGCGGATCAAGCACGTGATCTACATCGTCAACGAGAACCGCACGTTCGACCAGGTCCTCGGCGACCTCGGCAACGGTTCTAACGGCGACGCGAAGCTGGCGTTCTTCAATAAGGACATCACGCCGAATCTGCACGCGCTGGCCGCCCAATTCGTGACCTTGGATAACTTCTACGACGCGAGCGAAACCAGCGGCGTCGGCTGGAACTGGTGCCTCCAGGGCCACACCAACGACTTCATCGAGAAAGAGCAGCCGGTCGACTACGGTAACTCCAACGGCTACGGCGTGACCTACGACTGGCAGGGCATCGTCCAGAACATGAACCTCGGCTTGCCCGCGACCGGCGGACACACGATCTTCGACACGCGCATCACGGGAATTCTCGACCCGAGCGGCAGCTCGACCATTCTGCCCGGCTACAAGGACCCGGCCGCCAACCAAGGCGCCGACGACCTCAGCAAGACCGCGGTCGGCGGCTACGTCTGGGAATCCGTCGCGCGCGCGGGTTTGACGTTCCGCAATTACGGCGAACAGGACGACTTGACGTACTACGGCTCCGGCACCGCATTCGACCCGCCGATGGTGCGCAATCCCTATCCGAAGACGCCCCAATCCTCACCGAGCACGCCCTCGATCCGCGCCAGCACCGACGTCTACTACCGCGCGTTCGACCAGCGCTACCCGGACATCTATCGCATCGAAGAGTGGACGCGTGAATTCAACGGCTACGTCGCCAAGGGCAACTTCCCGTCGCTCGAAGTGATGACGATCCCGCACGACCACACGGGCTCGTTCTCGGCCACGATCGAAGGTCTCGACACGCCCGAGCTCGAGCTGGCCGACCACGATTACGCGATCGGCCAACTCGTCCAAGCGGTCTCGCACTCGAAGTACTGGGATTCGACCGCGATCATCATGATCGAGGACGACCCGCAAGACGGCCAGGACCACGTCGAAGCCCATCGTTCGATCGCGCACGTGATCTCGGCGTATACGAAAACCAATACCGTCGACCACCACACCTACACGACCCTGAGCGCGCTGCGCACGGTGACCGATCTGCTCGGCGTCAATCACCTGGGCTTCCAGGACGCCAACGCCCAAGCGATGACGACCGTCTTCGCGTCGACGCCGAGCCACAAACCCTACACCGCGATCATCCCCGGCTCGCTCTGCGCGGCGCCGGTCGCCAAGGACCTCGTGCCGGCGTGCAGCAACCCGAGCGTCCGGCGCACGCCGGCGGTGCGGCTGCTCCACAATGGCGCTTGGTGGGCGGCGCGCACGGTGGGAATGAACTTCCGCGAGCCCGATCATCTGCCGGCGCAGGCGTACAACCAGCTCCTCGAATTCGGCATTACCGGCCACGGCTCCATGCCCTCGACCACGGCCATGGCGGCGCCGCCGGCCGCGGATCCCGACGGAGACGGGGACGACAAATAGCCCGACGGCATCCGGCGGAACACGTTCCCAACGGGGGGGCGGAGGCGAACGGCCTGCGCCCCCTTCGCGTTCGCCCGGGTCGCCGGCTCGATCCAAACGGCTCAAGGTACCCGGCTAGGGGACCGACATCTGGAAGAGATGAAAGCGCAGGCTCGGCCCCCGATCGCGGCCTTGGAACTCGCCCGTAACCGGCGGGTGCCCGCCGCGCATCCCGGACCCGAGCTCGTGCGTGATTTCCTGACGCCCCTGGGTCTCGACGCGCAATCCCTGGCGCCGTTGATCGGCATGGAAGCCGCACCGCTGGAGCGCATGCTCGCCGGCATCGATTCGATCGACGTCGAGACGGCGATCCGCTTGGCCCGCTCCCTGCAGATCAACCCCAAGCTGCTCGTCGAGCGGCAAGCGCGGGCCGATTTCGCGCGCTTGCGCCGCAACGAGCAACTCGAAACGATTCCGCTCCTGGTCAGCGACGGCCGGATCCGCTTTCCCGAAACCGGATTCATTCGCGGACGGCTCGCCGGCTTGCGCGAAAACTCGCAACACGGCGGCGTACGCGACGAGACCTTGGGATTCTTCGCCGACGATTCGGCCGGCGACAGCCCGCCGCACAAAGCGTACTCGCTGGAATTCGGCGCGAAGCTGCGCGTCTACGACGCGCTCGGCAACGTGTTCTGGACCGGCGTCGTCCTGCGCGGGCTCGATGGGCGGCTGCTGCTGCCCTACGCGCGGCCGAACGAGTGGATCGAGTGGTTCGTGACCAGCCGCCGCGCGGACTACGTTCCGCCGAACTAACCGCGCCGCTCCTCCGAGCGCTTTCTAATTCGATCCGAAGCGACGCGGGAAACGCCGATGACGTAGGATTGTGCCAACTGCATTCTCGGATAGGTTCAGCATGCCACGGACACCGTTCTGGTCAGCACCGGTCTTGCTCTTGGCCGCCGCCTTCGCATCACCGGCTGGGGCGGACACGTCGGCGCCGGTCGTGATCCCCGCCGTGGGCCGCACCGTTCACTATCGCGTGACCCGGCTGGCGCAAGGAAACGCGGGCCCGCGCTCGCTCAGTAGCGACGTGACGCTGCGCCGCAAATCGGCCACGACGCTGGCGCTCAAGGGCATCGCCGGCGACCCCGCCACGGAGCAGACGGTTCTGACCGTCCAGCCGGACGGTATGCTGCAAATTCCCCCTGCCGACTCGGCCGCCGCCGCGAACGGCGCGCTGGTCGACGTCGTAAACGGCCTCAACCGGCTGGTCGAACTCTTCGCCGGAGAACGCAGCATCCCGCACGACGGCTGGAGCCCGATCCTGCACTTGCCCGACCTCCACGGCGCCAATTCGTCGGTCGCGGTCCCGGTCGCGGCGGTCAATGCCGGCTCCGGCGGCTTCGACCTCCACGGCGTCGGCCAGTTCACGGTGGAAGCTCCGGCGTCGCAGAGCCCGGCGGTTTCGCCGCAGCGCACGTTTAACCGCCGGCGTGGCTATCGCGGCGGGCCGGCCGCGTCCGGTGCATTCCCCGGCGCATTCCCCGGTGCCGGCACCAGCGCCGGCAACTCGGGTGAGGGCAGCGCGCCGGCCGCCGCTTCGCATCCGCCCTTGACCGTCGCCGTCGCCGTCGACGGCAGCGTGCGACGGGCCGCGGTCCACAAGATCTCGATTCTCGAAACGCGCTCCGTCACGGTCGACGACGTCCCGTACGTCAACGTGAGCGGCTGGACGATCGAAGGCTCGAAGTAGCGCCTCGCCGCCCGAAGCCTCGACGTAGCGCTAGCGGGGCGAGGGTGAGGCGCCGGCCTTGAGGCTGCCGCCGCCCTGCGGCAATTCACGCGGTTGCACGAACGTCAGGCCGATGCCCGGCACGTAGAGCAAACCCGGGCGGCCGCCTTCGAGAACGATGCCCTTGGCGGTCGCGTCGGCTTGGCTGAGGACCGTCACGTACGCGCAGCCGATGAAGCTGCGGTACGCCTTGAACTCCGGCGAATTCTGGAAGGAGCGGCGCGCGGCCTCAGCCTCCGGCGAGCGATTTCCCTCCGGCGCCGACTGCGCGGTCACCTCGCCGCTTTGGACCGGCGGGCCTCCGGGGCCCCCGCCGCCTGGTCCGCCGCCACCCTCCGGACCGCCCGGGCCGCCGCCGAAGCCGCCGGGCGGCCCGCCGCCGCCTTGGTCGGGCGAAGCGCGGAAGCCGCCGGGCGGGCCGCCTTCGCCGCGCCGGCTCTCACCGCCGCCGCCGCCGGGCCCGCCGCCCGGCGGGCGCGCGAAATGCGGTCGCACTTCGAGGAAGTACGCCACGGAGGAACCGGCCGCGGTCTTGTGCGGCACGATCGTCACCGCCGCGACGTCGGTGGGCTTCGCACCCTTTTCATAAGCGGCCACGTACGCGCGCAGCCCGTCGTAGAGCGGCTTGGCTTGCGTCTGCGCATCGGCATCGCAGGTTTCGCGCGCCGTCGCAAGCGAGAGCGGATCGGTGCCCGGCGGCGGCGGATTGGACTGGAAGCGCCCGAAACGGACCGGCGCCGCACTCGGACTCGCCTCGGGTGCCGGTGCCTGCGCGAGGCGGGACGAACCGCGCTGGAACTGCCGGAAGGACGGTCCGGGCGCCGGGCCGCCGATCGCGACGGCGTAGGACGCGAAGATCGTGCGCGGCGTCAGCGGCGTTGCCGCCGTATCGTAGAAGCCTCCACCCGAAAGCGGCAAAGCGCGGGCGTAGCCGTCGGTCGCGAACACGCCCGCGTACGCGTTGAACGCGTTGTTTTCGAACAGCGTCAATTGACCCGGCCCGAACCGGTGCGACACGCCGAAACTGAAGTTCACGTACGACCCGAGATTCTGCTGGTTATTGGCGCCGACGTACTGCGCGTTGGCGAGCAGTTCGATTCCGCTGCGCGGCAAGAGCCCGTCGAGCGTGAGGTTGCCCTTGTGAATCGGCCGGTTCGGCAACTGCGCGCCGACGATCGTCGTCGACGGCCCGTCGTCGAGCCGGCTGCTCGCGGCTTCGAGCACGGCTAAATTCAGCGAATACGACGGCAGCAGCGCGACGTACGGCGAGAGCTCGAAGCGTCCGGTCGCGTTGAAGCCTTGATAGAGGCGGCGCGTGCCCGCCACTTGCTCCTGGACGTAGACCGTGGGCGTGGGCGCCTGCGGTCCGCACACCGTCGGCGAGCGATACGCGGCGTACAGCGTGCTCAGATAGCCCGCGCCCGCGGCCGCGTAATACGAAGCCGGCTCGTCGATCAGCGCGCCGATCAGCTGCCCCGATTGCACCTGCGAGTACGCCGCCACCGAAACGGACGCGCCGCCGTTGAACTGGTGCGCCCAGGTCGCGTTGATCGCGGTCGCGGACTGCGGCGAACCCTTTCCGGTATCGCCCGGGCCCGACACGACGGCCGTTTGCGCGCCGCAGTTGAAGCGCGCGGACACGGGATCGGAGAACGACTGTTCCGCGCTGAGGTTCGGCTGCGAGCTGCCGACGTTGACCGAGAGCGCGTAGGTGTCGCGCAGTTTCGGCCGCCACGTCGCGCTCATGCCGCCCAAGAACGAGCCGCCGACGCCGGTCGTATCGGCGAACGACAGCGACGGCGCGAGCGTCAGCTGGTCGTTCGACTTGATCGCGTCGCTGAATTGATAGCGGGTCGACGACGCCGCGTTGGTGTAGGCCGTGACGTATTGCGAACCGGCGGTCGGCGTCGACGTGTTGACCGCCGAATACGTGCTCCCCGAAAAGCTGAACGTGTGGTTGCCCTGCGCGAGCGAACTACTGTAGGCGACGCCGCGGGTCAACGTATCGCCGTACGAAGCCGACGGATCGAGCGTCGGCGCGTAGTCGTTCGGGTTGGTCGGATCGGGTGCGCCCGGATCGAGTGCCAGGACGTACCGGTTCAAATCGTTCGTGTAGGACGTTCCGGAATTCGCGTAGGCGGAGACGTTGGTCTGCACGTTCCCGACGAGCGATTGAATGGACGCGTAAGCGAGCGCGTAACGGCCGTAGTTGTCGTTGTTCGGCCCGGAGCCGCACGGCAGCACCGTCACGTCCTGCGCGCAGATCTGGTAGGCGAGCCGGTTCGTGTCCAGCGCCGAGGCCGTGATGCTGGTCCGTTCGTCGCCCAGCGTGTAACGCAACTTGACCAAATCGCTTTCACTGACGGAGTCGCCGCCGTGATCGTAGGTCAGGCCGCTCTGATCTTCGTAGTCGCGGAACGTCAACGGGCTATTGGACCAGCGATCGGTGTGCTGCACCACGAACCCGACGCGGTCGAGCGAACCGGTCGCGGCGAACGAATAGTTCGAGCGGTCGTAGGTTCCGGTCGTGCCGTTCAAACGAATTTGCAGCGCTTGCGTGGGCGCGAGCGTCGAGAAGTTGACGCCGCCCGCGAGGCCCCCCGCCGTCGGCGTGAAGCTGACCGACGAACCGGAAAACAGGTCCGTGCCGATGCCGCGCAGGTTGCCGGCCGAACCCGGCGCCGAGAGCGGTATCCCGTCGAGGGTGAGCGCCGTCTGCGATTCGTCTTGGTTGTTGAGCGAAATCTGAACCGGGCTATTGGGGTCGGTCGCATCGGTCGTGACCGAAACGCCCGCCAGTTTGTCCAGCGCGTCCGTGAGCGAGTCGGACAGCCGCCGGATCGGGCTATCGGCGCCGATGTCCGTCGTGGTGATCGAGATTTTCGCGCGAGCCTCAACGGTGCCGATCACCTTGAGGTTCGAGTCCGCGGTCGACGTGCTCCCGCTAGCGGTCGTTCCGTTCGCGCCGCTCGCCGCCCCGGCGACGCGTTGCGAGAGGCGAATCTTGACGTGCACGGCGCGGTCGGGCAGGACGTCGAATTCGCGCGTGCTCGCGGCGTCGTACCCGCGCAACTGCACGCGGACGCGATAGATGCCGATGGGAACGTCGGTGAACGTGATCGCCCCCGACGCGTTGGTGAGGGCGTTCGCCGTCTGCGCGCCGAGCAGGAACGTCCGCACGTTCTCCAGCGGCTTGTCGTTCGCCGCATCGTTGACGGTCAGCTGGATTTCGCCCGTGCTGCTCTGCGCGAGGGACGCCGACGTGGACGCCAACAGGAAGACGAGCGCGATTAAGGGCGCGAGGCCACGAGTCCACATCGCCGACGAGCGTAACGGAGAAAGCTCAGGATTGGCTGGGAACCGCAAGCCGAACTCGGCATGCGAGCGGGGCCACGATCGGCCTGCGATCCCTAGCCGAGACCGGAGATCAGCTCATCGCGCGTGCAGGATCCACGACGCGGCGGTCGGCGAAGCGGGCTGGTCCGCGGCCGTGAACGGCATGCTGCGGGCCGGGGGAGGGGCATCGAGCGCGACCCAGATCCGGCGCGCGACGGAGAAGAGAAAGAACATCGAAAGACTCCTTAGCGGAAGTATCGGCGCCGCAATGCGACGCCTGCGAAAACGCCCGAAGCGGGCGCAGGCCGGCCGAAGCGCCTAGTGCCGTCGTCCATTGCGGATCATCACCTCCCCTCGATGCGGTCGAACCGCTAAGTCAAAAAGAGCAGCCGGATCGTTCGATCGGGCAGCCCCTGCCGGCATCGCCGCGACGCGCCGGTTTTTCTTAGAATACCCCCCGAGGCCCGGCGCGTCAACTCACCGTTCGACAAGCTCACCCGGCTAGACCGTGCCGGCCTCACCGAGCGAGAGGCGCTCTTCGTTGGCGTCGTACTCGAAGAGCTCGGCGTACCGGCCCCACTCGACCGCGGTGTTGAATTGCGCGCGGGCCTCCGCCGCGGGAAAGTACTCGTCGAGCAGGTCGAGGAAAAAGTCGGCCCGCATCGTCCGGTTTTCTTTTTGCGCTAACGTCTTGACGATCGTCGCGACGATCGGAACGCGTGCCAGCGCCTGCTCGCGAAAGACGTCCTTCGAACGCAGGATCGTCGTCGTCGCGAAGTCGCGGCCGATCGGCGTGACCGTGACGTGACCGTCGGTCACTTCGGCGAAGCCGAGCAACGCGGCCGCATCGACGATCGACAGAAAATCGTCGACCGGCAAGGCGAGCCGCTCGGCGAGCCGGGCGACTTCTTGATCCGGCCCCATATCCACCATCAGCTCGACCAGACCGCTGATCGTGCCGACGCGGACGTGCGGCAGCGGGCGGGCGAAGGGTGACGGCGCCTTGGCGCCGCGCGCGGCGGCCGGCTCGGCGGGTTGCGCCGAACGCGCCTCAACGGCCATCGCGGGATTGGTCATCACGGCGTACAGATATTCGGTCAAGCGCTTGAACGACTCGGCGTTGCGATCGTGCGGGCGAGGCAAGCCGATGGCCACCTCGCCGCGGACGTGGCCCGGATTCGAGCCCAGCACGATCACGCGGTCGGCGAGAAAAACGGCTTCCTCGATATTGTGCGTGACGATCAGCACGCTCTTGGCCGGGAAATGGCCGGCATTCCAGAGGTCGTCGATTTCGCCGCGCAGATTCTCGGCCGTCAGCACGTCGAGCGCGCTGAACGGTTCGTCCATAAAGAGGACCTTGGGTTCGACGACCAAGGCCCGCGCGAAGCCGACTCGCTGTTTCATGCCGCCCGAGAGTTCTTTGGGATAGGCGCTCTCGAAGCCGTCGAGGCCGACGAGGTCGATCGCTTTGAGCGCGCGCTTCGTCCGCTCCGTCCGCCCGACGCCGCGGGCTTCGAGCCCGAGCTCGACGTTCTCGATCACCGTCAGCCACGGCAGCAGCGCGAAGGATTGGAACACCATGGCGACGTCGGCATTGGCGCCCTCGAGCCGCTTGCCGCTGCTGTCGACCGTCCCGCTCGAGGGCCGGATCAAACCCGCCATGATCCGCAAGAGCGTGCTCTTGCCGCTGCCGCTGCGGCCGAGCAACGCGACGACTTCGCCGGTTGCCACGCGGACGTCGACGTTATCGAGAACGGCGAACTCGCCCTTGCCTTCGGGGAGCGGGAACGACTTGGAGACTTTGTCGACCACGATCACGTCGCTCATAGACGATACTTTCTTTCGGCGAGCGCGTAGAGCCGGCGCCAGAGGACCCGGTTGAGGAACACGACGTACAAGCTCATGACGCCGACGCCGAGGGTGATCCGCGGCCAGTCGCCTTTCGAGGTGGCGTCGGCGATGTAGGCGCCCAAGCCCGCCGCGACCAGCGTCGTGGAACCCCAGCTAACGACTTCCGAAACGATGCTCGCGTTCCACGCGCCGCCGCTGGCGGTCAGGCCGCCCGTGACCCAGTACGAAAAAATGCCGGGCACGATCAAACGCCGCCAGCGATTCCAGCCGCGCAGGTCGCAGTCGGCGGCCATCTCGCGCAGGTCGGTCGGAATGCTCTGCGCCCCGGCGATCGAGTTGAAGAGGATGTACCACTGCGCGCCCAGCGCCATCAGCAGCACGCTGCCCAAATCGATCGGCACGTGGTACCGGATGAAACCGAGCGTGGCGAACGGGAAGATGAAGTTCGCCGGAAACGACGCGAGGAAGAGCGCGATCGGTTGCGCGATCCGGGCGAGCCTGGGGCTGAAGCCGATCGCGACGCCGATCGGCGTCCACACGACGGTCGCGAAGACGAGCAGCGCGACGACGCGCAGCAGCGTATAGAAACCCAGCAGCGCGACTTTGCCGACCTCGGCGAGGCCGACCGACGTCAGGATGAAACGCGCGCCGGTCGCGATCAGCAATGCCACCGCCACGATCAAGGCCGCGTTGTAGAACGTCTCGGCCAGCGGGTTTGCCGGAGCCGCCGGGCCCTTCGCGCGCACGCGCGTCAAAGCGCCGAGCGCGCGGCCGAGCGCATCGCCGAGCGGCGTCCACAACGCGACGAGGATGCGCCGCAGCCGGGAACCGCGCAGCAGGTCGTACACCCACGAACGCGGACCATCGGCCGCCGCATTCTGCTCCAGCCGGAATTTATCCGACCAGGCGACCAGCGGCCGCCAGAAGAGCTGGTCGACCAGAAAGATCACGACGGCCATCGTAACGACGGCCCAACCCAGCGCCCGCATGTCGCGTGCCGCCACGGCCGCCGCCACGTACGAGCCGATGCCCGGCAGCGTGTACGATCGATTGAGGACGCTGATCGCTTCGCTCGCGGCCAGAAAGAACCAGCCGCCGCCGAAACTCATCAGCGCGTTCCACACGAGGCCGATCGCGCCGGCCGGCACCTCCAGCTTCACGAAGCGTTCCCAGTACGAGAGGCCGTACGCGGCGACCGCTTCGTTGAGATCGGCCGGCAACGTGCGCAGCGATTGGTAGAACGAGAAGGCCATGTTCCACGCTTGCGCCGTGAAGATCGCGAAGATCGAAGCGGCCTCGAGACCGAGCAGGCTACCGGGAAAAAGCGCGATGAACCCGGTGACGGTGATCGACAGAAATCCCAGCACCGGCACCGATTGCAGGATGTCCAGCAGCGGAACCAAGAGGCGTTCGGCGTAGCGGCTGCGCGCCGCCGCGTATCCATAGACCAAGGTGAAGAGCAGCGATGCGAAGAGCGCCACGAACATCCGCAGCGTCGAGCGGCAGGCGTAATACGGCAGGTTTCGCGGATCGAGACTGACGCCCGGCACCGTTTGCGGCGGCACGAACGAAACGAACGACCCCGCGCCGATTTTGGCGACGAGCGCCAATAAAATGAGCGCGCCGAGGAAAACCGCGACGTCGGAAAGTCCGAACGACAAACGGCGCAGCGGTCCGGCAGCAGGTAGGACGCGCTGCAGCATGCGGCCTGGAGTTAGACGCGACCGCCACGTTCCCTCGACCGCGCCGCGCCGTTAAAGTAACCTTAAGTCGGGCGAAGCGCGGAAGTCGGGCGACTTTCCGACATCCACGGAAGTCCGTCGATCCAAGCGAGAATCGCGCGTTCGTAGGCGATTCCAAACTCGAGCGCGAGCGCCGGGAACGGCGCCTGCGCGCGCGCGTGTTCGAGTTGATCTTCGTAGCCGGCCAAGCGCGCGGCGTGCGCGATCCGGTGAACGCGGCAGGTCTCGCGCAAGGTTTCGCGCGGGACCGAGTCGCCGAAGAACGTCGTCAGCAACAACGGGAAGCGGATGTGCTCCTCGCCGGGCATGCGCACGATCCAGGCGTCGAAGGCCGCGCGTCCGGCCTCGGTGATCGTGCACACCCGCCGCTCCCGCGGGCCGCTCGACCCGATCTCGATGAGGCCGTGTTGCGCCAACGTCTGCAGCTCCCGATAGACTTGGCTGCGGGTCAGGCTCCAAAAATGGCCGATCGTGTCCTCGAAGCTGGCGTAGAGCTCCCAGCCCGACATCGGCCGGCGGGCCAGGATGCCCAGCATCGAGGCGGCCGTCGCATTCAGGTCGCTTGACATTCCATTGTGGTCTATTGTAGGCTTGGATGACATTCCACATTGATATGTCAACCGAAGGGGAATCTCATGCTCGCGACGGCTACGAAAACAGACTATCGGCTGGGCTTCACGACCTTGGACCGCGAGGCCGACGTCGCCGCGCTGCCGCTGGAGGGCGCGCTGCCGCCCTGGCTCGGCGGCTCGCTCTTGCGTAACGGCCCGGCGCGCTTCGAAGTCGGCGCCGAGGGTTACCGCCACTGGTTTGACGGCGCGGCAATGATTCACCGCTTTACTATCGGCGCGGGCGGCGTCTCGTACGCGAACCGCTTCTTGCGCTCGCCCGGATTCCTCGAAGCCGAGCGGACCGGACGGATCGCGTGTTCGGAATTCGGCACCGACCCGCAGCGGTCGTTCGTCGAAAAGGTCGGCGACCGGCTCAGCGGGCGCGGCGGCAGTTCGGAAAACGCCAACGTCAACATCGTGCCCTTCCGCGACGGATACCTCGCGTTGACCGAAACGCCGTCGCCGGTCGCCTTCGACGGACGAACGCTCGAAACGCGCGGCGTCCTGGCGTACGACGACGATTTGAAGGGTCAGATCACCACCGCCCACACCCACTACGATCCGCAGCGGCGGACGACGTTCAACGTCGTCGTCGAAGTCGGGCGGACGTCGAACTACCACATCGTGCGCATCGCCGACGGCACCTTACGTCGCGAGACGATCGCCTCGATCGCCGTCGACAAACCCGCCTACCTCCACGCTTTCGCGACGACCGAGCGCTACGTGATCGTCATCGAGTATCCGCTCGTCGTGCGGCCGCTCGACCTCTTGCTGCGGCGCAAGGCGTTCATCGAGAACTATCGTTGGGAGCCCGGCCGCGGCACGCGTTTCCATGTGATCGAGAAGGACGGCGGCGCGCTCGCCGGCACGTACGAAAGCGACGCCGCTTTCGCCTTCCATCCCGTCAACGCGTTCGACGACCGCGACGCGGTCGTGGTCGACCTCGCGGCCTACGACGACGCGGCGATCGTCGGCGACTTCAAGCTCGAGCACCTGCGCGCCGACGGCGCGCGGCCGCTCGCGCGTCCGAGCTTTCGGCGGTTCCGCCTGGTGCCGGGGAAGACGGCGGCCGAGGTCGAGACGCTCGGCACGGCCGCGGCCGAACTGCCGACGGTTTCCCGTGCCCACGCCGCGCGACCCTACGCGTACGCCTACGCCGTCGACGCGACCGGGCCCGACGAGTGGACGGCATTCGGGTCGCTGGTGAAGATCGACGCGCGCGACGGCAGCGTCACGCGCTGGTCCGAGCCGGGGGCATATCCCGGCGAGCCGGTGTTCGTCCCGCGCCCGGGCGGCACGGACGAGGACGACGGCGCCGTGCTATCGGTCGTCCTCGACGCGCGCGCCGGGAATTCGTATCTGCTCGTGCTCGACGGGCGGACGTTCGCGGAGCAGGCGCGGGCGCTCGCGCCGCACCACATCCCCTTCGGCTTCCACGGGATGTTCCGCGCCGCGCAGGGCTAGGGCGAGGCCAGGGGCGCGGCGCGGGTGTGACACGACGGTGGCACAGCCGCCCGCTACGCTCGGCCCACGATGGACGACCGCCTCTCCTTCATCCTCCGAACGCCCGCCCTGGTCGAGAGCGTCGTGCGCGAGGCGTTGCGCCGGGCGCTGGCGGCTCGCCGGTTGGCTGACGAGCCGCCCGACGTGCGCGCCTTCTCGAACCTGGCCCTCCTGGTTCTGGAGCGGCGGACCGGCGCGCCGGGGCAGACGGATCCGGTCGGCCGCCACGAACTCGAAGCGGCCACCTTGCGCGCGGCGGCCCGTTTCGCCGCGTCCGGTCTCGCGCGCCGGCTCTTCCGCATTCCTCGCGGGCGCATCTCGAAGGGCCCGCCGGGCGCCGACGTCACCGTCCGCGATGCGCGCGGCCGCGTGCACGTGGTCCGCCTGGAGACCTTCCGGACGCCGGACGAGCGGCTCGCCGCACTCGACGTCATGGTCAAAGGAGCGCCTTGGCAGCCCCTAGGCGAACGGCCGGCGATTCATTTCTTCTCGCTGCTAGACGGAACGTTCCGGTCGTACCCGAGTTCGATGAAAGCTTCGAAGCCCGCGAAGCCTAGAATCCGTCAGGTCGCGTAGCGCGCGGCCGGCGCGGATTAGGCCGAGCTGTTTACGCTGCGCAGCAAGCCGCCGAACTGTTCGCGCGCGATCTCGTAGCATTCGCAGGCCGCGTTTTCGAGTCCGGCGCGATCGATGATCGTGATCGTTCCGTGCGCGGAACGGATGAACCCGGCTTGCTGGAACGTTCCCACGGCGATGGTCA
>Ga0116227_10007570_pt1 | contig 21078 bp, 17 predicted proteins | sample S1TSphgellanicum_FD_89693 | JGI IMG/M metagenome (GOLD analysis project Ga0116227, IMG submission 89693) | Host-associated microbial communities from peat moss isolated from Minnesota, USA - S1T2_Fb - Sphagnum magellanicum MG | ecosystem: Host-associated > Plants > Peat moss > Unclassified...
AAAAGAAAAACCTCAGCAGACGTGTTTTTCTAAATAATAACCCCGGCCCAAAGGGAAAGATTGTTTTTTTCTTTCTTTTTTAACCCCCCCCCCCCCCCCAAACACACCTTTAAAAGCTTAGTAGGCTCTTATTATTATTATGTAATATGCATCCAACAAAAAGTGAATGTGTTTATGATTTTTTTTAAACATATTATTTGAGTTTCTCTAAAGGTTTTTTTTTTTAAATGTTTAAGTTTAATGAATAGCCATGACAACTAACTGGGCTGGGCTGGGGAGTGTTTTTTTTTTTTAATTTATAATAAATTTAATTTTTAAAATTAATTTAAAAATAAATTTTCAGTTTTAAATTCTGATGGGTTTAGGGTTTAGTAAGTGGCAGAAAAACTGGTATTTTGCAGCAGTTTCAGCAAATGTTTTTTGGGGTGAAGTTTTTATCATGGGTATTTGTTATTTACTTAATATGAACATAAATTTAATTTTTAAAACTTTATGATCAGAAAAATTAATACATATGACTGAAAATAAAAGTGACATATTTTTATTTAAATAGATGAAAATAAAGCTGAAGGTGTTTATGATAATTTTACATATTATGGAGTTTTTTCAAAAGGTAAATACAAAAGGTTAAGTTTAATAGGCATGACAAACTAACTGGGGAGTTTTTTTTTTTTTTTTTTAAAAAAAATCTGATGGGTTTAGGGTTTAGGGTTTAGTAAGTGGCTGAAAAAACTGGGTATTTGCAGCAGTTTCAGCCAAAAAGATTAGGTGAAGTTTATCATGGGTATTTGTAATTTACTTAAATGAACATAAATTTAATTGAAAATGTTTATGATAAAAAAAATTAAATACATGTGACTTACAATAAAATTGAAATAAAATTTTCTTTTTACATCCAATAAAAAAATTAATAATATAATTGTGAGGATTTCATCATCTTCTTCGTCTATTTCTTCTTTTTCTTTTTTTTTTCTTTTTTTTTTGGGGCGGGGTCTTTTTTCACTTTGTTGACTGGTGGTGACTCCTCCTGGTAAATCTCCATACAGGGTTTGTTGCAGGATTTTGGCAACAGTAAAATCTGGGCAACCCCACTGAAACAAGATTTTCATGCTCAGATTCTGACAAGTCTTCTAGAAAGGGAAGGTGGTTTCTGGGAGACTACTTTGTAAGGCAAAGAAAATGGAGACCCATCTCAAAGTCAGAATGGACCCACTTCCTCAGGTCCCACAACCAAAATCATATCCTACATTGCTCAGCAACATCCATAGGTACTAGGGTTTTTTTAATTAATTAATTATTTATTTATTTATTTATTTATAATAAATTTTATAAATTTGTGATGTAGCAACAACACTGCCAATTCTCCACAAGAGGACTTAGTCAAATTTGGCTACAGGTCAGAGAGGCAAGTAGAAAAATTCAAAGAATCCTGATATAATTTGGCAACCTGTTGGGAACCTATTGTCTAAAATGTGGTAATTTTAGAAAAATATAAAAATCCTTAAAATTTGGCAACTTGGGTGCATTTTTTTTTGACAATTTTTTTCACACTTTGCATAAGTTGTTGCACTGAATTAAATTTTTCGGTCACTATGGTGTGAAAATTCACTCCAAAAAAAAAACAACAACAACAACACGGGTGGGAACTTACAAACTTACATCAGGTTCACCTAGACCCTCTATTGGGGCCTCTACTAGTGTTTCATCTCATCCAACATTAGTGTTAATTGTTTCCCACTCAACCCATAAAACATGAAAGAAATTGGAATAGTAGAAGGTGATAGAGTGCCTATTGAAATGCCACCACTTGAGCCAAATGCAAACCAATGTTGGCTGGTTCTTCTCCCTTTAGCTCTAGAGATTTTTGGGTGTCTACACCAGCACGGAGACTGGTTTTTTCATTGATGTGTCAACATGGCATGAGGAGCAAAGGACATCGGAGGCCTTCCTTTCTCAGTTTTACATGCATTTTATAAGCAAAGGATGTCGATGACATTTCAACAAATGCAGGCAATCTTTATTTTGAGATGGGCTGTTGTTGTAAGTGAGGGTTCTTCTATGCTAGGCCTCCTTTCAGGAGGTCCTCCCCTTTCCTTATTTGATATGCTTCTCACGACTGAAGGGGGTTCAGGAACTTGATGTTCCCCTTGTGGTTTGCCCTCTTAGGTGGTTCTTTTGTCATCTTAGATGTGGGTCCTTCCATTTTGTTCCTTATTTTCCTCCTTTTTTGGGTACTTTGGTTTTTATTTGATTGGCAGGGTTTTATCATTTTAAAGAGAACTTTCACTCCCAGTTTTGAGATTAAAAGAAAATTTGGGTAGCTTTTTTAATTACGAGTTTACATTCAAAATTTTCAGTTTTAACTTATTATTATTAAAAAAACACTTTTACAAAAATTTCAAACTTGAGAATGTGTTAATGTGTACATAGAAGTGGGCCTTGTTTTTGAATTGGGGCTTGAAATTTTTTTGAATTTAGAAAGCATTGCCAAATTTGAAAACCCTAGATTTTAAATAATTTGAAAAATTAGGCTCAAACCCACACTTGAGAAAACCTACCAATTCCAATTTGTTTTATTTGAAGGTCAAAACCAAGACTAAAGGTTCTTTCATTTCAAAAAGTAAGAAATGGTTAACAATGGTTCAAACTCATTTTCATGTTATTTGAAGGTTATAAGGTTCAAACCCTAAACCCTACTTGATTCAAAGTAGGGTGTGTAGGTCATTTTATGGTTGCCGGTGAACCTACTCTTACAACTATTGTGTAGTTCTTTGATTTGTGGACATATCTCGGGATGCTTCATATTAGAGGACCCATCCTCAAGGTTTTCGAAATTATTTCAGGTTGTTGTTATTGTTGTTCATGGGGATATCCTAAGTTTGTGGCCTTAGTGTTGAGGGCTAGCAAATTGTTGGCAATGGCAAAGGACATTGGTGGTCTTTGTCCTATTGTCGTAGGTGAGGTGTTTCTTCAATTTATTAATTGTTCCATTGGCTTATAGCTTTGGGGGTCATTTCAAGAACATCTATATCCCATCAGTTTGGAGTATTGACTTTTGGAGGTTGTGAGGCCATCTTTTTTGGCATCCGAGCCTTCCTCGACCTACACCCTGATTGGGCTGTAATGCGGGTCAACGTTGAAAACTATTTTAATAGCGTTTTTCGAGCTGTTATTTATAGAGAATTATGTGATGCTAAAAGGCCTTTGACAAACATTATCCCTTTTACCAAATTCTTTTATGGTGATCATTCTTCTATTTACTACCAACATGGGTGGCATGTGGAGGGGGTCACCACTATTGAGTCATTTTTAAACACAGGACAGGGTGACCCCTTAGGAAGTCCTTTATTTACTTTGGCCCATTATCGAGCGCTCTTAAAGACCATTGCATAAGCCCCCAACTACGTCTTTCCATCCCTAACAAATGATACCCACATCATGGGGCGTTTGAGTGAGATTACCCACACCTTTGACCACCTTTCAACCCAATTACTCCTAGTTGGGTTTAAGGTCAAAGTGTCAAAATGTAAGCTTTGGAATCCATCAGGGATCTCTCCAAGCATATAAATTCCTTAGGGCTGCACCTTAGTCATAGATGGCTTACACATTTTGGGTGTGCCAATGGGTTTTCAGGACTTTGCCACGTATTTTTTGGATGAGGTTTTATTTCAGGATGTGGCCCATATCAACAATCTTCTTTTCTTGAAAAACACCTAAGTTGTTTTGGGCATTTTGTCCTCATGTGTAGTTCGTCAACCTTCTTATTTCACATAGACAATACCTCCTTTTTCTTTCATGTCTTTTTTGGTAAGTTTCACCAAGAAAATTATGCATGTATGTGGGGACATTATGGGTCCAAGATTGTGGGAGTTTTCTCAAGGCCCCTTATGAGGCATCAAGCTTGACTATTGATATCCTTTGGTGGTATAAACATTTTTTCTATGGAGGAGTATGCCCCATTTTCTTTTCTAAAAAGTTGGGCTCTAGTGGCTCCATATTTGTGCTCTAGGTTTCGTATTTGTAATAAACTCGTTTTAGAGGAATATGTTTCTCAAGGTGAGGGGGGCCCACACCTACTTTAGTCATGCTTATGTGTAGTGCAAAATGGCTTTCCTCCTACAGCTAGGGAGATGCACCTTTTTTTTTAGAGTCAAGTAATTACTAGTGTTCCAAGTTTATAGGCATCTTTGATGGACTTCCACCACGACACATCCCTTAAGTTTATATTGGAAAATGACACCATTTCCTTAACATCCAAAGCCTACATTCATTCTTGTTCGGACAAGGGGGTAAGGCTAGGTTGGTTGCTAAACCATCTATCTGTTCATTTTGCATCGCACACTCTACTTTCACTTCTACATTGTGTTTTCGTTTCAGTTTGATTCAACCATCGGCATCCAATCTTTTCACATGTGAGTGTGGAAATGGGTTGGACACATCTAGCACACACTTAGCTCATTGCTCATTTGGAGGTTAGCAGATAGCAACACATGACGCCATTTGAAACATCATGTATGCCCTCGCTCAAAAGAATGGGCATGTTGTATGGAGAGAGCGGTGGTATGCCCTTATGTTAAAAGTTTCATTATGAACTAATCTTTATATGACTTGAAAGGACCAAGTCTTCGTTGTTGATGTGGTGGTTACTGATCCAACATGGGAGATGGTGACTTTGAGTGTCATTAATCAACCAACATGTGCACTTGTAGAATTTAGAGGTTAAAAGGCTTCATGAGGGGCACCATTTAATTCCAATGGCCATGGAGGTGCATGATGCACCTAGGTGTGCTATGGATTGTTTCCTTAGGGAGTGTGCTCATCTTTTCCACAATAAACGATCAAGAAGTAATTTATCCTTGTTTTTTTACATTCAATTTTTCAAGCAACCCATTAATATTGTTTTTAACATGATTTAGCCTTTGCAATATAGAGGAAGATTACGTTGGCGATGCATGTTTTAGACCTCCCATTACTATTAGATCTCACGATTGGCATATAGGCGACATTAAAGGGGCCATGGGTGAAATAACTTTCTACCACAAGGACTAATTTTCTCCCTTTTTTTGGTTCCTACGAGCTATTTGTATTTTGGCCTTTCTTTGGCTTTCCTTTTTGTCTCCCCTATGATGGTTCTAGCCATCGATCTTTTATTCATTTTTTCCATTCTTTTTTGATTTTGTTAGAAACCTTTGGTTCCAAGTTTTTAATAAATCAACTAATATTTAGTTCTAGGTTTCTAAAATTTTAAGAAATCAACAAACCTCTAGTTCTAGGTTTTTCTTAGAATAAGGTTTCATCTAAACCTCACACGACCTTTGGTTCAAGTTTTTTTTGTGAATATTTTCAAAAATCAAAATAATCTTGAGTTCTAGGTTTTGAAAATTTTCAAGGAATTCGCAATTTTCATGAAATGATAGGCAATGAATGAATGGGTGATTTAAAGTAGTTTATTTGACCCAATTCTTCAATTCTTGAAAACCCCAATTAAAGGTCAAAACCATTGTTGGCTGACTTATTGCTTTTCTAATAATTGTTTGGGTAGGTTTTTGAATTTTTTTTGGGATCACACAAATTATCAATATTAATTTTAACTGTTTGCTTGCCAAATAGGTTACAAAATCAATTGATAACTACTTTTTTCATGCCAATTATGAGCCAATTATAAGGTTTATATCATCATCATCGTCGTCGTCATCATTATTATTATTTTATTTATATTATTATTTAAATAGTGATAGCTTAACTGGATGAGAATTGGGTCATCCATGTAGGTTGATAGATTTTTGAGGATTGCCAATCGAAGGTCTGAACAAGTTCTTTGTTTTTTTTTAGAACCATCAATCAAGGGTCTACATATACCCAACCTTTATCCATGGGTTCCAAGCTCCAACAAATGTGGCTTGGAATTACAGATTAGGGTTTTTTCCATGTGAAAAGGGTCTTATTGGTTTGCATTTGTGCATTAGAAATGAACCCCTATTTTGTCTTTTATTCATCACTAGAACTCAAGTTAATTTGTGCAAGGGATGCTAACAGTGGAACAAAAGTTTTGGGATGTGCTAGGTTTTATTTCGTTGTTTTTTGTGTGTGGATGCAGATGTTTGTGGTGATGGGCATGATCTGTAGTGGAGAGATATATAACCAAAGTTTACAAAAGTTAAGCACCAAATATATACATTAGTTCTTCTTATGTGATTAAGTTTGGAAAATTGTTGTTGTTGTGATAGAACTTGTGTCATGGAAGGGATAAATGTTCACTGTGTTTGAGTTTTCATATCCTAGTGACCTTCCAAAAATGTAATTTCATTATGCAATGAAGGAAGTTTATAACGTGTTTGTTATGATAGAATATAAATGGCATTCAATTCGAAAGGGATAATAGGCTTTGGGGGATCTAAAGGCTGACTTGGGCATGTTTCTATTTGTCCATGTTTGGTATATGTGGATGGCATGTATGTGGTCGAGTACCTAAATCATGGGAGCTCCAAAAAAATGTTTATGATTTGGGTTTAGATTATGGGTATTTGTTTTGTTTGTGCTAACATTTGGTTTTATTCTAATTTCTTTCATCTAGGACATTTATGGGGACTGAAGTTCATTGACTTTGTTGGGGAATTTGTATATTAGTAAAACATGCAATGAGAAGGTCAAATAGCCGAATGAAAGGGGGTCTGAAATGTTTTGATCCAAATTAGATGCCAATTAGTTAGGTAGTGTATCAATGGTTGTCTCCAGAACTTATGATAGACAATTTGAACATTATACGTCTTGGAAATGACGTGCAAGTAGCACATATCTTTAACTACTTTGTAATTGTAACTTTAATTAACAATGTGTGTGTTGTAATAGCCCCTATTTTTGGTATTAGAACAAGTTCATTCTATGAGGTTATAGTGGTTTATTAGGTTGGTGAATGATGCTAAGTATTGATGGTGTAGGTGAGGAGCCATGCCAATTGCACCACCATGGAATAAGGTGGAAAGGATCGATTGAAAGAGGCTCAACATAAAGATGGGATATTGGCTATAAATGAGTTTGATTTTCCATTTCCCAAATTTGATATTCTGCCAAAGGAAGGAACAATTATTCTAAGGCTACAAGGCTTTAGTGTGGTAAGCATAATTGGACTTAATTTGGATTTAACAAAAGTAGGAGATTTGGCATTGATAGTTACTCACATTGGAATGTATACAAGGGTTCAAATTTGGCTAAGGGCAGGAAATGGAGTAGGAAGCTAAACCACTATTGCCTAACATCAACACGCCTGTTATTTTTCATTGATTTTTATCCAACCCATTGAATACTAAAATATTTGAAAACATACAATCAATACTAAAAATATGAGATTTGTGGTTACTTGTTGTTGTAATATAACCAATTCACAAAGTGGGGTTCTTCTTTTTAAAGATAATACATTGTTTGTTGTTGGTGACAAAGTGGTCAAAATTACACATTTAGTAGTTGAATCCAAGGCTTTGGTGTGGAGATTGGAAAGAAATGCTGCTATAAAATGGTTGTGGAATTTCGAACACAAGGAGAAAATCCAATTTGAATCACATCAATTGTCAGCATGATCATATATTGTGATCAATGATGACCCCAACCAGGATTGGAGTTGTATTGAAGACAACTAATGCTAGAAGTTGGGATGAATGGTGACAATCAAACCATCAAGAAATAGTTCAGTTTTAAATGATGTTCCTAAACCTTGCTTGTTCAATTTTGAGGTCCTTGGTCTTGAGAATGGGAAACTCCTCAATTAGTGGATATTTGGATCCCAAGTTCTACAAGTATAAAACAACATTATGTTAGGTTTTATATGCCAAGGATGGATGACATGTTTAGGGCAAGAAATAAAATGATTAGGGTTGAGCATTATGGGGAAATATCCAAAATGTCAAGTCGGAATTTAGATTTGGAAAATAAGTGGGTTAAGGATAAGCTAAAATGCAATTTTGCTATGGGTATTGACCAAGAAGGAAAATCTCTTGATCTGTATATGCAGTAGGACTAAAATAAGTGGCAAATATGGGAAATACCCCTGGATGACAAGCCCCAAAGGTATGAATGTTTTTTTTGCAACAAGGAGTTTGAAAAGGTTCATGATTAGGTGGAGAGGCTAGAAATGGCAGTAGAGGTAAGAGGAATCAATGAACAAAAGTCATTCGAAATTGATAGATTGAACCTAAAAAACAAGGCCAAGGAATGGTTCAAAATTTTTGTTATTGTTCCATCAAATTGGCCAGCTATGAAAGCTACCATGTTTTTAAAGTATGGGACGGTGGGCAAGGAAAAGGTCAAAGCCAAACTAGACCAGATCAAGCAAGCAAAAACCAAGACAAAAAATGTAAGTTTACCATGATAGAATGGAAAAGTTTTTCACAATAGGCAAATTGGAAGATGTAGAATAAAGACAAAGGTTTCTGTTTAAGCTTCATCCTAAAATAAGGAAATTATGTGTTGTGTGGGATTATGCAAATATGGATGAACTGTTTGCTACAACTCTAAAGGTGGAAAGGGTGTTGGCTGAATTGGGATAAACCCCATTTGAGTTACTGAAATATGAACAAGAGGAGGGAGTTGTTGTTGAGAAACAAGTCAGTGTGTTGAAAGAATCATTTATTAATTTTTTCAAACAAAGAATTATACTAGGTCATGGAATAGGGTTTTATGGTGTTAGGACTATTTTAATATGCCAGATATGCAGTCCTTGTGATCAGTGTGGTTACTATTTGTCCAAGAATTGGGTACCTAAAATCTAAATGTGGAAAATATGATCTTCCACTTAGTATAGAAAATTGTAATTTAAGATATGATTACTACAATGGCATGGGCCATATAAAAAAATGATTGGTGTTGGAAAAAAAGGAAGGAACCCCAAACCAAACTTTGTTGCAAATAATTATTTAGAAGTACTTGTTGATGATGAAGCAACTACATTATAACAATTGAATTGCCTTTGTGAAACAAAACATAATATTTTTTTTAACACCAAGATACCAAAAAGAAGATTATCAGTAGAAATGCAAGCACATAAATGGAAGAAGTAGAGGAAAAGACCATAGATGCAAGAACAATTGGTGCAACAAGGGAAGGATCATCATGATCCAAAATTTTGACCCATTTCATCAAGGGTAAAATTTCATTGTTTCCAATGGAAACAATCTTGTCAATTTCTGGCAAAATGGAATATTTGGAAAGTTTGGTGAAGCTTGTCAGAAAGAAAGAGGATGAAAGTTCGAAAATAATTAATTTGATGAAACCAAAAAAAAACACCAACAATTAGATACATATCCATCAATAAAAGTCATCGAACAAAACCCTACACCTTTTGGAACATGTTGGTAACCATTTAATTGAAGGATTGGTTGACACATGTGCATCTATGTTAGTCATGGTAAAAGGAGTTGTTCAAAAATTAGGCATAATGCATTTAGTCATAGGATCAAAATCATACAAGATAACTTTCAGCATTATCACACAAGCATTTGGGAAGATTAATGAGATTGTTGTGAAGGTTGGAAAAATTCAATGTGCCATGACATCCATGATTATAGACGTTAACAACTATGACCTATTGTTAGGATTGGATTTCCTAATTAAAAGTGGGGTAGTTGTGGATTTGGAGTTCAAAGAACTATCCAAATCAGGTGCAAGGTCTTGGGAATAAAATATAGGTCTTGCCATTAAACATGGTTCAATTGCTCTAAGTTGTGAGGAAGTAGGCATGGCTTGATATTGAAACAATGGAAAAGTTGGAAATAAAATTGAGCCGAACAACCATCATTAACATTATGCATTAGAGGATGATGAGGTTGAGGACCAAAGTAATGCACAGGAGAGTCAAAATACATCTAAAGATGAAGAAACCATGTTGGCCAATGCACCTTAAGTCCAAGGATCTGGATTGTTTGATTTTATGGATATCAGTGTCAAGGAAGAAATGCAAGATGATGGGATGAGTTGTTTTGTCATGTATGAAGGTCCAAACCAAATGATCAATTTGCTTTTGGAAGAATAAATAGACAACATCATTTATCTTGAATTGTTAGGTCCTGATGACTTTGAAGATTAGATCCAATGTGTTTCAAAAAAGGAAAAAAGAAGGAATGATATTTTCCTTGGCAAACAAACTACTAAGTTTTCGCATATGTTCTAGCTAGGTTTAAAGAATCAAGAGAGAGAGAAGCCAATTTTTTTGCAAATACCTACGTGAAAAAGGATGGCAAAATGGGGGAAATCAAATCAAAAATAATATTAGATCCAAATCTAGATCAGGAAAAAGTTGATCAACTATGGTAGTTATTGGGTCAATTTTAAGATTTTTTTGCATGGCATAAAGGGGAATTGGGATGTTGCAGTATTGGTGCCATTATGTTGATACATAAAAATTTCCACCTTGTTGCTCCACTCTAAGCAGTTTAAGTTTTTGGGAAGAAGCGAAGGTTAAACAACAAATAGATGCATTGGTAACATTGGGAAAATGAGACCAAACACCTTAGAGTATGCATGTAGAGTGACACTTCCAGTTAAAAAGGATGGAAGCCAAAAATTATGTGAAAACTACTGGCCTTTGAACCAATAAACTAAAAGGGATGCATTTCCAATACCTTTAATTGAAATTGAAAGAAGTGAACCTAAAGCTCAATCCTAGCAAATGTGAATTTGTTAAAACAAGTATTGGGTTTTTAGGTCATGTTGTGAATAAAAAAAGGTCTCATATTGATTAAAGGAACATGAAGGCAATGACTGAATATCCATTGCCTACTTCAGTTACAAATGTTAAGGCATTTTTGGGTTTCACATGTTATTATCGTAATTATCTAAAAGGTTATTCTCACATCATTGCACCTCTTTTTAAGCTTATGAAAAAGGACATTGTGATTTTATGGACACCTTAGTGTCAAGGGGCATTTGATATATTAAAGGATGTGCTAATTAAAGCACATGTTTAAGTCTAGCTAGAATTCTCAAAGCCTTTTATTTTAGATGTTGACAAGTCCATTACAAGGGTTAGTGATGTTTTGTCACAAAAAGAAAGGCGTAATGAAAGAGTGGTGGCATATGCAAGCAAAAGCATATTTCCAATACAAAAGTGTTTTCACCCAATGGAGGGCGAATGTTATGTTTTGATATGTGGTGTTATGCATTTTTGACAAATTTACATTGCAACCATTTCATGTTGAGAACAAACCACAAACCATTGGAATGGTTTGCCACTCTATCATATGCATATGGAAGGTGAGGGAGGTGGATCAACATGTTGTAGGATTTTAGTTTCAAGATTATGCATTGTCCGAGGTCCAAACATTTGAATGTAGATGCTTTTAGTAGAAACCCAATAGGACATGCAGATGAAGATGATGATTTTCAGAGGGAGATTCAAGATTGTGATTAATTGCATTAATCACAAAAGACAAAAGACATCTATTGGATAGGCAGGTGGAGTTCCAAACTGGGATTGATTTTGTAACACATGAGCAATCACAAATTGCTGAATTAATTGTTCATGGTTGGGATAGAAGAAGTGGAAGTAATGGGTGGGAGTATTTCAGTAGATGATTATGTTGGGGTAACACATTTGAAAGAAACATCAGGTAAACAATAGGAACATATGCTTAAGAAAAAACATAAAAAATTGTGGATGCAAAAATGCATTTCTACCTAGTGGAAAAAACACAAGCAATAATGGATGAAAGAAACAATGATGTGTGTTCATCAGATGAGGAGAAAGATTGTGAGTGGTTTCAATCCAAACACATGGACATTTGGAGTGATGAATAAACTACAATGATGTTACATGGAGGGCAACTTCTTAACGATTGGAGCCAAAGTGAAAGTAACAAGACAAGGAAAAGAATCCTACAATATCACTAGAACCATGACCAACTTATGTTCAAAACACTAGTTGTACCAAAACTAGAATAACGCAAGTAGATTATCCTATATCTATAAGCTAAGATCAGACATTTTGGTGAAAGACGTATGCTTATTAAAGTAAAAAAATGTTACATTTGGCATAACTAAAATAATGAGCTAAAATTTTTGGTCAATTCATGCAAATTGTGTCAATTGGTCAAAATAATTGGAAATATCAAGTCAGACATAGAAAGTTCAAAAACATATTTACTTTAGACAGTTTTGTTGGGTGGTTCTAAATATAGATGGACTTTTGCTTGAGACCAATAATGGCAACAAGTACACACTTGTGGTTATTGATCATTACTCAATATGGGTTGAAGCAAAAGCCGTAACTAAACACGAAACTAAGATTCTTGTTAGATTCTTGGAAGATGAAATCCTATGTAGGTTTGGCGTACCCAAGCATGTTCTAATGGATAATTAAGGAGAATGGGCTACAAAATTTGATCAACTATGCAAAATTTACAGGATTGATCATCAATATATTACATCGCAATGGCTTAGGTGCAATGGCGTGGCTAAAAGGTTGGTTAAAACTTTAAAACATGGTTTAACAATTATTTCTACTATTTTTTATCAAGCGTAGACTTGAGATGAACATTTTCCCTAGGATTTTGTTTGGTTATAGATGTGGTATGCAATATAGCACCAAAATTTCACCACAAATGATATTGATTAATCACATTCCTAGATTGCGGGTTAACAATTTCTTGGGCTTGTTGGTGGGAACACATGATGAGGATGATGATCCTAAAGTTTTGGCAAAGAGAATGATAAAAAAAATGTAGTTAATTGCTAAGATGCATGGACATATTTCTTACAATGTGGGTCAAGCTAAGTAAAACATAAAATAGTTTATGCTTCAAGGAAAAGAAAACAAATGTTTGCATGATTTATTGAAGGAGATACCTATGTTAAGATGAAAAAACCTAGGAAGAAAAAATCATTGATTTCCAATTGGGAAGGGCCCTTTCTTTTTGTGAACTATTTGGATGGGAAGGGTTTTCTTGAACAAGATGAAGGAAGACGCATATGTGTCATAAAAGGATAGGATGATGAGCTTTGGGATAGACCTAAACAAGATTTGCAAGTCTATTATGTTGCACCTTGATGGTGGTGACTGAGGGACTTAGTCAAAATTGTTTGGGAGTGCTTACATATGTGGCTTGGAATTGCATATTAGGGTTTCATCTATGTGAAAAAGGTTTTATTGGTTTGCATTTGTGCATTGGAAACAAACCCTTATTTTATTGTTTGCTTATCATTGGAGCTTGAGTTGATTTGTGCAAAGGATAATAACAATGGCACCAATTAAGTTGGAACAAAGGTTTTGGGATGTGCTAGGTTGTATTTTGTTGTATTTTGTGTGTGAATGCATGTGTTTTTGGTGATGGAACGTGATTTGCTATGGAAAGATAAATTGCCAAAGTTCACAAAATCTAAGCATTTATTCTTACACTGGTTCTTCTTGTGTGATTAGGTTTGGAAAATTGTTGTTATAGTGATAGAGCTTGTGTTGTGGAAGGGATGAATGTCCATTATGTTTGAGTTTCCATAGCTTAATGAACTTTCAAAAATATAATTTCGTCGTGCAATGAAGGAAGTTTACAGTATGTTTTTAAAAATAGAGTATGAATGACATTCAATTTAGAAGGGATGACATGTTTTAGGGGATCTAAAGGCTCACCTAGGCATGTTTCTATTTGTCCATGTTTGGTATACGTGGATGGCTTGTGTGTGGTCAAGTACCTAAATCGTGGAACTCCAAACGAATGCTTATGATCTGGGTTTAAATTGTAGGTATTTGTTTTGTTTGTACCAACATTTGGTTTTATTCAATTTTCTTTCATTGGGGACACTTATGGGGACTAAAGTTCATTGACTTTGTTGGGGAACTTGTATCCCAACGAAACAATGAAAAGGTCATGATAGCTGAATGAGAGGGGGTTCAAAGTGTTCTGGTTGGAATTTGATTCCAATTAGTTGGTAGGCTTACAACCGCTAGGTCTGATTTTTGGAATCACTTTTGGAACTGAATCTGGGTTTCAAATTTTTTGAAAGAACTGGATCCAAACCAGAACCATGCTCCTGGTTTTTTTTTATAATAAAAATTAGAACCAAGACCAAAACCAAAACCAAGCTTTTTGAAGGAAAAAAAAAATTGCAAAAAAAAAGAGAAAAAATGGAGGTTATTCATAAAAGTTAAAACCACTCCAAAACTTGTACATACCCATAAAGGGTGCCAGTGTTGGTTGGGTATCAACTTATTTTGATACCAGCTTGGTACTGGTATTAGGCTTGATATCGAATTTTTGGGTTGGTATATGGCGGGTATACACCTGGTATATCAACTGATATAAGACTGGTATTACCTCAAGTCCCTACCAGTTGGTGGTACTGGTGTTAAGCTGGTACCAGACTTAGGTCATGCCAGACTGGTCTGGTATTTGATACCAGTGTTGATATCAATATTGATACCAGTCTTTGACCCTATATTGCCATACCAGATATATATATATATATATATATATATTCTGATATTGGCTTTTGAAAATTTTCAAAAAATCCAGAACTGGAGGTTATAACAGAATCAAAGAACCACCCCACCTGGGTCTTGACTCTTGACTGAAAAACAGGCTTTCTTGGGGGTTCTCTGTGGAAGGCATCACGGATCCACGGGTGTTGAGGTGGGTATATCCATTTTAATATATCAGCTGGGTAAAGGTAAAAAAAGGCTTTTAAAATGCCAAACCAAGTAAGGGTATAAAAGCTTTGCAAAATTACCAATTTGGAGAAGGGTAAAGGTAAATGACGAACAATTGTCCTATTTGCAAGTTAAAGGTAAGGGTAAATATTTCATCATCTATCCTATGCATACCATGCAGGTATAAGTGTGTAAATGTATTGTAAATAAATATTTACACAAGTATGGCACATTTCAAAGTAAAGAAAGACTCAAGTAGCCAATTGGCATTGCAAATATGAACACATGAAATTTCAAACATCCTATCCAAAAAATAACAATATGCAATCAAAATCAATCAATAGTATTGAAAATTATTCAAAAAATTTAAAATAATGGACAAAAAAATAGTAAATTTTAAAGGATTTCCAAGAACATATAACAAGATTTTTTTCCCAATGTAATTAATATTGTGAATAATTATAAAATGATAAAAGCAAATATTTTCAATACTTTGTCACCGTAGTTTGAACAAATATATTATACCCACATGTGTTGCACATTTTAGAAATGCATATATGCTATATAATGATTTGGGCATATACATTTTATTTACCCTTTTCAAAATAGTTACATTCCCTCAAGACTAAAGGTAAACCCCAACTATATACTACTTTCAAAAAAAGGTAAACCTAAAATATTTACTAACCACGTGGGATAATCAAAACAATAAACCAAAACATGTACTAGCCAAGTAGGGTATATATTTATCTTGTTATATAACTACAGGTATTTTAAGGTAATAAATATACCCACCCAACACTAGGGAGTGCCAATGTTGGTTGGGTATATTGACTTTTGAACATACCAATTTGGTCCTAGTGTGGCTTGGAATTATAGATTAGGGTTTTTTTTGTGTGTGAAGAAGGTCTTACCAAATAGCATCTATGCACCAAAAACAAACCTTTATTTTGTCGTTTGCTCATCACTAGAGCTCAAAGTGATTTGTGCAAAGAATGCTAACAATGGCACCAATTAAGTTGGAGCAAAAGTTTTGGGATGTGCTAGGTTGTATTTTGTTGTCATATGTTTGTGGATGCATGTGTTTTTTGGCGATGGAGCATGATTTGCTAGGAGGGGAATAAGTAGTCGATGTTCACAAAAGCTAAGCACCAAATTCTATAATTGAATTTTGTTGGTGTGTTAAATTTGGGAAAATTGTTGTAGGTTAGAGTTTTGTTTTGGAAAGGATGAATGCCCGTTGTGTTCAATCTTCATAGCCTAATGGAATTCTTGAACCGTAATTCAGCTACGCAATGAAGGAGGTTTTCAGTACCTTAATTAAGGTGAGTTTGAATGGCATTCAATTCAGAAGGGATGACAGGGTCTAGGGGATCCAAAGGATAACTTAAGCATGTTTGATCAAAGACAGTTCAGAAGGCACCCCACCTCTTGGTTCCTTAATATTGCACATTGTTGGTTTTGCCATTGTTCAAATTGTGGGTTTTGATCCAAAGGAAGCAAGACCTGGAGACCTTGCTATTGGTATTGCATTGTCTAGATTTTTTATACGGGCGGCGGTGTGGCTGATGACATCTATTGATGACTGGAGTTGGGCATTCATTGACTCATGAAACTCTAAGTTCTCCTATACTTCATGATGGCCCTATACTGCAATTGAGAGACAACATAGGCTGTTCAAGGAATTTGACAATGTCCCCATATTAGGTGATATTTGGTTGCCTGTAAAGCTTCCTTTGTTGGGAAGAATTGCAAAAAAACTCAATCTAGAACATAAACACAAATTGAAGGAAGGAGATCTGATCCTCAAGATGGAATTTTGTGAATATGAAGCATATTTAGTAAATTGGCAAATTTGCCGAAATGTAGCAAGGACATTGGTCTGTATATGTGCAAGGAGTGATGACATATGCTTTAGTAACAAAATTGACAACAACATGATCATGGCAGTGAAGATTGAGGAGGAGCTTACCCATCTGAATCTAAGTGGTAGTGATGATGAGTGCGGATTGTGTGTGCCACCATAGTGATGGACTTTAGTTGTCAAAACAAGGGAAAACATCTGAAATAAATATTTTTTTTCAACCGCTCAATGTGTGGTCGAGTACCTAAATAGTGGGAACTCCAAAAGAATGCTGATGATATGGGTTTAGATCATGGCTATTTGTATTGTTTGTATAAGCATTTGGTTTCATTCTATTTTCTTTCTTTTGGGACACTTCTAGGGACTGAAGCTCATTTGACATTGTTGAGAAATTTGTGCCTCAGTGAAACATGCCAACAAAAAGGTTAATGATAGCCTAAATGAGAGGGGGTCCAAAGTGTTTTGATCTGAATTGAGTGCCATTTAGTTAGGTTGAGTATTATTAGTTCTTCTTTAGGACTTAGGATAAATAGTTTGAGCATATATGTATTGGAAATAATGTGCAAGTAACACATATCTTTAATTTGCTTGTAATTGCAACTTTGATGAAAAATGTGTATGTTGTAATAGCCCATGTTGTTTGGGTACACTTATATTCGACGATTATACATGTAAGTAAGTCGAGAATCACTAAGGTGAGCTCTATTGATTTAGGAAGCAAAATGATGTGTTCCCTACTATAAAGGACCATATGTTGGTATGGAATAACATTGAAGTGCCATAAGTAGGTAGGAAATTAATTAGAAAATCAACCATCACTGCTGATTTTACCATTTCAGTGTCGGGTAGAAAGGCATTCCCTAATGTAGTGACCAAGGCAAGCCAATATGGCAAGTTGTCTTACTCCTACTAGCCCCCTTGTGAAGGGGTCATTTGGCAAAATGCAAAGCCCTACACCCAAGTTATTATGACATGTAAAAACCTTTTGAATAACTATGTAAGGTCTTTTAGAGTATCCATAACAAGGATGAAAGGTATGACACGTTATGGTCTCTTTACTTATTTAGCTTTTAATAAATATGATGACTCAATTGTGAGAAGTTTTTAAGTTACATAAAACACTTTTTTTGACCTTTGATTTTTCACATTGAAATTTTAGTTTATTCAACATCTTGTTTTATTACCTTCCTAGTCAAAGGTTGTTAGTAGGAAGAAGATTATGTATAAACCATCTACTTACCTAGTAATCACCTATTTTCCCATCTATCTACTTATATATAAAACCTATTTCTTACAAAATGGGTTACAAAAATGAAATTGAATATTAATTCAGTTGAGGTTCATCCACAACTAAATCACCACATGCATCTAGTGGACAATGTGCTAGTGGGTGTTTGTATTTCTTTTTGGCCATTTAAAGGAGGGGAATGCATTCAGGATAATTTAGTAATAAGATTTCCATTGTTGTCTAGGTATTTTTCCTTATATTTGCAAAATGATAGCACTTGTAGAAGAGAATGCATAATCTAATAGCAAAACTTTTTGTTATCCCCACCTTTTCTCATCATTTCATTTTTGCACATTGTCTTTCTCCTTTTGACATGTGTGAAACTTATTTGTGTTCATGTGATTCCAATTTTTATTTACACCATTTCTCATTCAATTTGGCATTTGCTTGCAAGTTGATCATTGTTAACATTATGCATGTGCAAGTACTAGCAATGGAGCAATAACAAACAAATTTGCATGATTCAATGCAAGCTAAACTTGAGGCTGATGAAAATGAATAAGAGATTTTTGATGTTTTACTTCACACTCAACCTAAGGGGGAAAGTAAGCATGGAGGTAGTCATATAGGTTGTAGTACAAACATTTGGCAAAAATGAAAGCTTAGACATAATTGCATGTGGTGGGACTACTTTTGTGATGACCTTATTTAGGATTATCACCTCTTCAAACAATGTTATAGGATGCATTGTATTTTTTATGTCACATTATGGATGTTGTTGCACATGATTCCTACTTCCAACAAGAGCATGATGGTTGCAACATCTTGCCTTTATTTTCAATTAAAAAATGCACTAAAATAATCAGGATGTTAGCTTGTGGTGTAATTGTTGATGTGTGTGATGAATATTGTAGGTTGGGAAAGTTGATTGCAATGGAAGCATTGAAAAGGTTTTGCAAAGTTGTGAGGGAGTGGTTTGAGTCTTGGTACTTTCAATAATAAAATAGGGTCAATATTGACAAATAGTTGCAAATCAACACAAATTGTGGCTTCCTAAGGATGTTCGTTAACTTGGATTACATGCACTAGGTGTGGAAAATTTTCTTGATGTCTTTGCAATATCAATTCAATGACAAAGATAACAACAATAACATTATCCTTGAAGCAATTGCAAATCAAAGTTTGTGGTTTTGGCATGCACATTTTGGTCTTCCTAGGGAGATTTGAACATTTTTTTATCATAATCTTCTTGTTGATTTCTTGCAAGGTGTTAGGTTTGACATTTGTGGTCAATGGGAATGAATATATTCATCATTATTTGTTCATTAATGGAATATATCCATGTTGATCAATTTATATGCAAACAATTCATGAAACCTAGGAGAAAAGCAAATTCACTTTGGTTGATGGCAAAAGTATTAATAAAAGGATGTCAAATGTGCATTTGGGGTGTTGCAATTTTGCTTTCACATTATTGCCAATCCTTCTCCAACAATGGGACCAAAAGATCATCTCAAACATTTTGATGGTGTGTGTGCTATTTCATAACATGATTTTAGAAGATGAGAATAACAAAGAACTAGAACCTTTTGAACTTGTTAAAGACCTTAAAATCAAATGATGATTAAGTTTTGTGGATCTTAGGCAAGGCACATAGCACATAGAAAAAACTAGATTGCATTATCAATTGAGGAATGGCATTATTAAGCACTTGTGGCCACTCAAAGGTAATGGCCATATGTATGAAAGTAAAGCTTGTTGGTTTTCCTTCTACCTTTCCATTCTCTATTGTTTGAAATTGTTTACCCATTGGTGTCACTTGAAGGGTAGTTTTTTCAATGTAATTGTCTTTTCAAGTTGTCACACATGTTTGCCCACTTGGGCACTTCTTTTACCTTGAGCTAACAATTGATGAAGGTGAATCCCACATGCTTCAAATGTTTGCTTCTTGTAAAGCTCCAATGCCTTTTGTAGAATGTCTTTTTTAGAACTCCCAAATTCATTCAATGCAACCACAAACCCATAACACTCACAAAACTTCACAACATCATATTTTATGATCCCCCCTTTTGTTTCCAATGATCTTGTTGGTCTTTTAGCACCACAACCATGTTTGTTCTTGTTGTAGTCTTCATACATCATGTCCCAAAATGTGTGGTCTTTCTAACAAACCTTATCTTTGGGTCTCAGTTGATGTTGTGCAAGAAATTACAACAACATTTTTCTCCCCTTTCATAAATCTAAAAGCTTGTGACCTAAAGCCTACAATGATATTAAAGGTGTTGGTGATGCATGGATGTTTGTGCGGAAGTGACATCACAAGTTTGGCATGAAGGTTGATTTGTGAGTCTTTTAATTCTACAACAATTTGTTGGACAAAAAAGGATTTTTTACTAATCCCAACTTGACTTTTAAAGGTTGGAGTGAATGGTGGGGTAGGTGAAATAATTATTATCATTAAGTTATTATTAATGCAAATTTTCATGCATCCCACTAGAGATGTTTTATAAGAACACCTCCATAATGCACATCTATTTGTTTAATTTTTCAAGTTTTAGATAATTTATTCTTTACTTTTGGTCATTAAGTATGCTTGTGGACAATCTATTGACATCTTGATGGGTCTTAATTACATAGTTGATCTAGATTGTTACACTTTTCTTACATGTTTTATTTCTTGAAAAAACTTTGGAAGTCCCAAGTCTTGCCTTATTGTGTTCTAAATGTCATCCCTAGTTTGTAAGTACATGGATTACCTTTTCCCTCAGAAATTTTGAACCTCAAATTGGAGTAACAATTTTATGTAGTTAAACAAGAATTTTTTTGATGACAACATATACCTATAGATATATTATGGAGATAAATTGTGTTTCAAATTGCCCCATTCATAACTTTTTAGATTTAGCCATTAACCAAAATGTTAAGGGTCTTTCACATGATACCTTCAATAAAATCACTCAATTTGAATGTGCAAGTTATTACATGATTTTTATGTTATGTGTTCATTCTTTATATTTATAATATACTATTAATTTGTGTGTTATCAATGGCTAGTTTTATAGCCTTTCAAATGCTTATACATTTAAACTATCCTTCGCTTGTCTTTTTTAAAAAAAAAAGTTGCACCTCTAAAGATTTTCTTTAAAAGGACCAAAGGATTGTTCAATAAAAAAAATTCATTTTGTAATTTCAATTAGAATTATCTAAATTATTTTGTTATATGTTTACTTTGATGATTGTAATATTATATGTTCTCCAATGGACCGACCTCAAGTTTGAACATGTGATGATAAAAAGGTTTTTTTGAAAGATACAAAAAAAAAAAAAAAAAAAAAAAAAAAAAAAAAAAAAAAAAAAAAA
>Ga0116227_10007571_pt1 | contig 21078 bp, 9 predicted proteins | sample S1TSphgellanicum_FD_89693 | JGI IMG/M metagenome (GOLD analysis project Ga0116227, IMG submission 89693) | Host-associated microbial communities from peat moss isolated from Minnesota, USA - S1T2_Fb - Sphagnum magellanicum MG | ecosystem: Host-associated > Plants > Peat moss > Unclassified...
CTCCAAGCCGCCATTCTCCATAATTGCATTGCCGACCTCAGTCATAATTTGGAGCCGCCATTCAAGCTCCATACCCATTCAGTGCAGCCGTCATGCAAAATTCCTCAGTACAACTCCTCCCCCCAATCCAGCAAAGCTTCTCATGTAAAAGCAGCCGTCATAGAAACCAATGGCTTAATTAACAAACGACCTAACTTCCCTGATTAGTGACATCCAGGAGTCTGATGTAACTCTAATTTCGGGTTACACAAGATCCATCACAATTTATGTAAAATACACCAAAGTTTACATTTTTATGAAATTGATCACTTTCTTTATATTATAAAATTTATTGATCCTAAAAGGAGCCAACAACACACGCTCCTTGGTGAACATATGACATTGCTATGACAATGTACAAACACAATGTTTAGACAATTTTTTAATTTAATTTTATTATGCTTTTAAAGCTCAAAAAATAGTCATTGTAGGTTTTTAAATGTGCTTTAAAATATTTCACATTTATTAAATCATTTTCAAATTTATCCATATGATAAATCGATGTATGAAAAAAATTCCCATACAAATACAACACACAATTTCAACATTATTTTAATTTATGAGTTTTGCAAATATGTAAAAGAAGGATTTATTATGCATGAAGTGGTTCCTTAAAGAAAGAACACATGTCCATCTAGACTAGAACTACATTAGAATTTCCAAATTGCTAAGGCCTCTAAAGTCCATCTCCTAAATCAAGAGATATTTGTGTACCATGATTATGGGTGTTCATAATTCCTTAAAACCCTAACCTATAATTGGGAAATCCAAAATCATGTTTTTATAACTTTCATCAAGAGATTTCCAAGGTCATATCAATTTTTTTAATTGAACAAGATTTGACTTTTTCAAATTAATGGTTGAAAATATTTTTTAATACTTTATGTTCCAACTTTTCAATCTCATAATTAGTAAGGAAAATTTTATTTTATTTATATGCAAATTCAACTTTTTGTATTGTGCCTATAACAAATGTTTAACATTAATTAATTTTCAAGCGGGCAAGCCAAAAATTATAATATCATCTAACCTCTAACTACCAAAATTTTGAAGATTTGAAATTAATATCTATAACAATCCAAAACCTTGAGTCGCTAAAAGGCCCATCAACATTAAACAAAGGCAAAGTACAAAGTGGCTAAGTGTGATCACAAATCAAATGAGCCAAAAACCATGTCAAAGGATCAAAAAATTGTCAAAATTTTTAAAAATAGTTATGTAATGTCATTTTAATGTCATGTTGATCAAGGAAATTTGTGTTAAATGATTTATATGACTGTTGAAGGAATTCAAAAAAATCATTTAATTTAATAAATTGAGTTTTGGTTTTAATAAAGGACTTTAAAACTTGAACACCCCAAAATTAATTTTATAAAGCTCTAGGCTAAGGACTCTTTTAATAAAGAAATTTTGAAGGAAAAAAATTTGAAATGATGATAACCTACCATCCACATTGAAAATCATTCATAATGAAAAAAGTATGGTAGTTGAATTTTTTAGAAATTCAAAATATCATTTCAAATTTCAAGATTCATTTGCCAGATGTAAATAGTTCATAATGTGTATGACATATGAACAAAGTTTTGGCTTATGATACAAAAAATTAAATCTTAAAGTAGTTATCATATTTTAGCATGATTTGAAATTATGATCATTTTTCAAGATGAAACATAGAATTTGGCAAAACTTGTACACTTTTAAAAAATTCATAGTTATTCAAAAAGAGTTAACACAAGTAATGTAATTTATTGGGGGACTTGTTAATATTTTTAGAAACATCTTGCAAAAAAAATCCTTTCTATGAAAAAGACAAAATGTTCAAAAAAGACCCATTTGTGGTTGAATCTTTTATCACTGTTGGCTTGTTTGATTGTGATCACACCCAACTAGAAGTTGGAGGAAAGCCCAAAGCCCAAGGGAAACATTGAGAAAAACCAACTTGGAACAAACCAATTGCAAGCACCAAGAATTCTTGCAAGAGTTAACTAAAGGCATAACTTGCATAATACCCATGAAAATAGGGGGAGAGTTCCATCGAACACCACAAATAACCACAAGCAAAAAAATAAATTGGAAAACAAACCTTAAAAAGGGTGGGGGGGGGAGGTGGCGATGGTCCACAAACCTTGTGTTAATAGAATCAAAGTGGGGGTGGGTTGCAAGGTAGGAAGAATTAACATCCTCATAAAAAGGGTTTTGTCAATGACCTAGCCCATGTGATTATTCATGGAAGCTACAAGTTCAGGAGGAATAAGTGTTGCATAGGTTTCTTTAAGTGCTTCTTCCTAATGAACATTTCCACCCAAAGTTTTGATTGCCAACAAAAAATCCACTAATTACCTCCAATCTTGAAAATGTATCAAAGTCAATGTTAATATTGTCTAAAGGTCCTTGACCAAAAGTGTTGGTCTTTGTAGACCCATTGAACTTTCCATGACCAATTAAATTCCCTAAAGTCTCTTGCCTCTATTTTAAAATTATATTGGCCATTTTAAGAGCACTTTTATCATGACCTTAATTGGGGTGCAAGACCAACTCTCAAAATGGACAACAAAATGTTTTTCCCAAGATGAAAAGAAGTTGAATGTTTTCAAATGAAATCAAGCTTGAAAGGGGATTAAGACTTGAAGTGACTATAAGTAAATGCAAGCACATTTACACATGTGTTGGAATAAAAGGAAATACTCTTAGGACTCCCAAGTTGAGCTCACACTTTGGGAGTTGGATGGGACTAAAATGTCCAAAATCTCTAGATCAAGGTTTGAATGACAAATATTATTTGTGACTTATTCTTCATTTTAAAAAAGGGCTTGAAAAGTACCATATTGAGTTTTAAGGTTCCATTTTCAAAACAAAATTTACATGTTATGGCCATTTGAAGGGTTGAAAATTGAATTGTCAAAATGAATTGTGACCATTTAATCATCTAACAAAGGGGCCAAATCAACTTTAATTGATATTCTTCTAAAAATTTCTATCCAAGGGCTAGAGGTTTGCCCTTCAAATCTCTTAATTTAGGAGTGAAATGAAAAAGTTATGAACCAAAAAAATGGCAAGACTCGTTATAGTTTGGCAATTTTGGGACAACTTGAATCAACTTCCTTTGAAAGTTGCAAAGTGTATTGTAGGGAGGAAATTAGTGGTGATTTTGTGGCAAACCTTACAAGTCCATGATTTGTCTATGCTCCAGTTTGGTTCCAAATGCATTAACTATCTCTTCTTTTAGTTTGTTCATTTGATGTGTTTGGGAGTTTAACTTGAAAAGTTCATCCTAGACTTATTTTAGAGCTCCTACATAACTTTCTTATCTTAGTGCATGGAGCTAAGAAGAGTGCATAAAATTTTCAATTCTTCCACAATGCATTATATATAGTAAATAATTTCCCCCAATACCTTGTGCCAAGCCTTTGGAGGTGCATCAATTTTAGTGTTTTAAAGTTCGTGTCAAATGATAGAAGCTTTCTAGTTCATCTAATGACTTTGAACCTTGAATGTCAAAATTGAATTACAGTAATTGACTTTACCTATTTTCATTTGTTTCCCATCAAATAATAAGTGAAAATACATTAGAAGGTGGAACAAAAGTGGGATATCACAAAAATTCATAATTGAAAAAATATAAAGGATTTATGGCTAATTTTAATATAATTTAAGGGGGATGGATGGCCAAGAAGCATTAGTGTACATTCACAATAAACTAATTTGAACAACCATAATATATTTTTTCCCTTATCAATTTCTTCAAAAATAAGCTCCAACTACATTAATCACAAAAAAAAATGATGAGTGCAATCATACTAACATGTATCATTAATAGTTGTAACCACTACTTAATTTTTTGAATTGTAAAAAATATTATAAGTTATAAATAGAGTAATTTTTAATAAAATTTTAATGTGAATACATTACGTACATATCATAAAAAATTGAAATCATTATAATGAGTGAAAAATACGTAATTTACACTTTTAAGGACTTACATAACCATCACTTAAAAACAATTTTGACACTAAAAGCACAATTTGAAACTATTTTCTTATGACACATTTTTGGGTATTTTTAATATACACCTTAACATAATAGTATCAAGAAAACTTTAAAGGTTTTTAATTTTTTTTGAAAGATGTATTAAAAAGATTTTTAAAAAGATTCTTCAAAAAAACAATGAAAAAGCAATGGTCTAAGGGGGCACATGTGGCTCCTTATAGCATGGATAGACCTTGACTTCTTGTCTAAACTCACCTTTCTCAAGCAAAAAGCTTATATAAACCCAAAAAAACACCCAATCACACTTTTAATTCAATCTTATGTGATGTTGATCAATTTATTATATAAACAAAAAAAATTCAATTACAAATACATCTTGTGCTACATAAATGATGAGTCTATTTAGTGCATTTTGGAAATTATGTCCAAAATTATGTAATACATAAAAGTCCCTATAAATTGGATTTCAAATATTTTTCCATGAAATGTTTTCATTTTATTTTGATACTTAAAGTCATTGTTAAATGTATGTGTCCCATTTCATCATTTGCACACATAAATTGAAATGCACTACAATTAAAATTTTGAAAAATGTTGCTAAAATGTATTTTGTGACATCTTTTTGTGTTATGGCTTACTTTGTAGTGCAATTTTGTGATGTTGTGTAATCCAAGTGTGATTTTGGAGTTAGGGGTTATGCATCACCTTTTACTGCATAATTTCTCGCATGGAGGAGTTTGTTGGGTTGTTGACCTACTTGGTAGTTCCTAAGATTGTTATACATCATCAAGTGTGTGGGAAGTTCTACTTACATCAAACCAATGTTGTTGCTCCACACACAAATGACTTTTAATTTTTTTGTTACACTTCTTGGGTTGTTGCTACCATTAATAGCAAAAATGTGTGTCAAAATCAATTTCAAGGCTTGGCAAGTCACCATTCAACCTCTTACACCATGTCAATGTTTATTAAGCCTTTTTTTCTATAGGGAAAAGGTGAAGGAGGACCATTTGTGGCTTCTCTACAAGGAATAGGTTGGGTGGGCCCATGTTGGGCTTGGTAAGTGTCTTGCTAATGAAGCAACTATCCATTGTGTTAGATCATGTGAACCTAATTTGGGTGAACAACCAACTTTTTAAATGAGCAACAAGATGGAATGTTCAACTAAATGTAGCTTCCAAGTGGAATTAGGCTTAACAAAGGTTCGAAACTTGGAGTGAGTTCAAAAGAATGAAAACATACTCCTACATGAAGTGGAAATGTGTGGGAATCACAAGGAGGCACTCTCAAAGCTCCCAAATTCTACTCCCATTTTAAAAGATGGGAATCACAAGGTGTTTTGAATTTTCGGATCAAGTTTTGAAAATCAAATCTTGTCAAGAATGAAACCTTTTTAAACCAACAAAAAGTTCTTGAAAATCATTACAATATAGTCATGTTGTATTTTCAACACAAAGGTTTTGAATGCAAGTCATATGGCCAATAGAAAGGTCAAGGGTGAAATTGACCAATTATTTGTCGTTTTAAAGAATCAAATCAATTCATGTAAAAGAATTTTCTATGATGTTAAAAAGATATTTTTGAAGGCTACAACTTTTTTATTGAAAGCTTTCAATTTGGATTGGTGTAATCAAACTATAAGGAAATATAGGCCTAAGTGTTCTTTAAGGATTAAATTTTAGCATGTTTGAAAAGTGACTTCCATGTTTGGGTTAGAGTTCATAGGAGGATGATAATGCCAACTTCAAAAGTTTAATTCACATGTGTTTCCATGAATTTTTTAAAAACATGCAATTAAATGTATTTATAGAATGATTATTATAAAAATAAATCAAATGTGCACATTTAAACAAAAGTAAACATTTCAAGTTTTTTTTAAAATTTAAAAATTGAATTGTTTGAAACCCTCAATGATATTTTATACATTAAGTTTATCAAACACAATTTTTTTCAACATCATTCTAAAGACAACAATTCAAATCCACAATGTATACAAGTAATCCCACATAATGCATGTCCAATCTTCATGAAAATGTGACCTTGTGTTCTCATGCACAACCAGAAAACATTTTTCCTTTGAAAAAGTTCTTCAAATTACATAATTTTAGTGGAAAAAAACATATTAAAATATTTTAAAAATCTTATAATTTGGATAACCAAATTATAATATATATCCAATTTTTGTCAATACCAAGCCATCATAATCATTTATATATGGTCATAAAAAAATTCAGTATTAATGATTTAGTGTATGCAAAACAAAGATCCAACAAGCTATGGACTTATATATCAAAAGAATCATAAGTACATACATTTGCAAACATGTACAAATAGAGTCTACTTTCATCAAAACACCACATCTCTTTGTATTTTGAAATTTTTCCCAAATAATTTTTTTTCTAACCTTCTCCAAAATTAATGTAGAAAGAATGTGGTTTGAAAAAGGTTCCCCACTACCCATAAACACATGGGTTTCCTCATCCTTTCCTAGATTTTCTCACCATATTTTTCCAAAGTCAATTTACCATCTAACTTTCTAAAAAAAACATCTTCTCTTAAATCGATGGGAATAATTTCCACCTATTCACCTTTTGGAAGTTCAATCATTACAAATTTTTTTAAAATAATGAAAATGATCAATTATCCTACTAAAATAATGAAGGTAATTTCAAGCACTCTTACCTATTTCTGATAAATTGGAATTACTGGATTATCACAATGATATTTTCTATGATAATTATATTTTAAAATAAAAATTTGATTATATGTCTACCCTATAGGTAATTTTTAAAAAATAAATAACTTTTTAAAAATTAATTAATATTCTAAATTTTCTCCTTTAAATAATTGTAGCTAGTTTAACACATTTTATGAAATGTGGTTACTTCCCAAAATATTGTTTCTTGCCCTTGAATTTGTTGACTACATTTTGGGTTACCACATTGCATTCAAAAAAACATAAGGAGACTTAACATACTTATTATCTAAGGACAAAATTTGGATATATTCATATTCATGCTATTGAGAGCTCCTCATTTTTTCAAAAAATAATTATTTCAGCAATATTTAGTGTTAATTATCAATCAAAGGTGCAATAGTTCTCATTGAAATTTTTTTGACAATAAATCAGCAAAGTAAACTTCATAGGGAAGGAAGGAGGTTTGCAAAAGGAAAAATGTACACATGTTAGATTTACATAGACAAAAAAATACATATTGATCAAGGTCATTTTTATCAATGAATGTATTGTCATGCATGTTGTGAAATTTTGTCCATGTCATTGAATTTATTCCATGTGATGCATTTCATATCCATGTTGTCAATGCCATTGAGATTATGATTTTCAATTAGGAAATTCATTGTCATCCATGTAGTAGATATTAAATTTCATGAAACATAAATTCATTTGTTACAGATGGTTCATCCCATCAATCCATTAAAAGAAAAATTTGTGGTCAATTCCATTTATAGATAATGTTTCGTGTATTTACCATATTGTTGATGTTTATTTGAACTCCTTTTGTTTCATTTGGATGTTGCCAAAGTTCATTTTTTAGCAACTTTTCTTTTTTCTTTTGTCCCAATTTTTCTCTTTTTCATTCTATCACTCCACCTAATTTTTCCCTTCTCCATCCCAAATAACTTCTCTTTTAAATAAATTACATGGATGCAAAAAATGCATCCTTATTACATGTGCCAAGAAAGACAATGATGAAAAATGTGAATGTTGATTCGTCATAAATGATTTTATTTTATGTTTTGTGTGTGTTATTAGGGATCCCCCCCCCCCAAAAGAACCCTAGGCTGATGAGGAAATCCTCCTATTTTTATATGTTCTTGGGTTTCCACAAAAAATCATTTATGTACATGAAGGTTCCCATATTTGTGGGTTCTAATGAAGTTCAAAAATACCCTTTACCTTTTGGCCTCAAGTGGCCCTTTTTCAACAAAACACACAAAATGTAAAAACTTTGCTTACAACATAAAGTAAGGGCCACATAATAGGTAGGGCATTTGAAACTAGAAAAAAATTTAAGATGGATGCTTCCAATCGACTAAAGGGTACCAACTAGTGTTGTGTGTGTAAATGTGAATAATTGTATATACACTATGACAAAAGGTGTTTTGCAATTGGTTTGTAATTCAATTTTAAAATTGCAATGGCCATTTGTAATTCACTATATGTTTACACTTATGAATGTTCTCGGACAAGTTGCATGAGTTATAAGAAATGCAACTCATTGTATATATAATCACACTCTAGTGCAATTCATTGCAATTTAGTCACAACAACTCCTTTTCAACTAATGCAACTCTTTTATGACTACAACCATAACATCACGTGCTAAAGTTGTTTTTCATCCATTCATCAAGATTTAACATGTGGCACTATGAGGGTTTTTTGGTGATATTTTCTGAAATATTGATATCCATCATCCATTATGATTATTCATTTTAGATGGTTTTAAATTATGACATGTGGCACAATCAAAAGTTGCCATGTGCCATATTAATTGAAATTTGAAAACAAATATATATATACAAGTACCTAAGTAGGTCAATACATAACCATATGTAGGTAATTTCGTGGCTCTTATATACCAACCTACCTACTTACCTACTTACCTATTTACTTAGGTAGGCAAGTAAATTGGAAGGTAGAAGGATAGGTGAATTAAAAAGTAGCCACATATTTTTTTGAATTTTTTTTGTGTGTTTTTTTTTAGGGTTAAACTTTTATGAACTCATCCCAACATGACACATGTATTTTAATGTGAAAATACAAGAAAAGAAAATTCTTTTATATAGTTTGTGAAACGAGATGGTGAAAACAAAGCATATGGTTTGAATCTTTTAATTGCACCTTAGTTACAATTGAGTTGCAACTACAAAAAAACATTTTTTCACATGCTTTGTGTTTATTTTTAATTTTTTAATTAATCATCTGACATAATTATTTGAATTAAATATTTTGATAATTAATTGTCTATTATCTAAATTAACGAACAAAATATTATTTAAATTTGATTACTGAATTCATATGAATATTTTAATATTAAATTTAATTAATTAGTTCATAGTAATTAATTATATTACATATTAATTACTAATTAATAAATTATTTTAAAAAATCATTATGAGATATTAAATAATAAACATGAATTTGAATACAAGACATCAAAGTATATAAAGACATATCCATATGTACACCCATATTGAATGTGTAATACAATATACACATTGCTTTTAATTTCACAAATTGTTTGAATTAGATTGATTAATTTAGCTTAATGGAAAATTATTTAATTTAGTTTTTATTTCATAGTAATTAATTAAATTAATCCATAAATTAATATTTAATAAATTATTTCTAAATATTAAATATGAAATATGCAACAAGATGCAACCCTCATGGGTGTTAAGGAGCTATCCGCAAACAAATCAGCTATTATCAACTCTACACTTGCTCATGTAACCTAGAAAAGTTTTAGGTGTATAAGCTTGAGTACCTTGATGTACCTTAGATATAAATATTTTAAATGTAATTTATGTAACATTGGGATCCAATTTGAAGTCTACAAATTCACACTTTATATGGATAGTGAATTGATAATATTTTACTAGTGGCCAAGTAGTGACACCATAATGGCCATCCAATTGTAAAAAAACGCTAATATTGTGGCCATGTAGTGGCATAGTTGTGACACAATAATGGGCAACTAATAATACAATAGTGGCAACATAATGGCCAACCAATTGCACCAATAGACTTAATAGTTGAAAACCAATTACAAAGCTTGTACTTCATGGATGGTGGGAATGTATACATATGTTGTAATTGCACACATGAAAGTTATAAACTAATTGTAGAAAAGTTGTTCAATATGTAGTTCATTTTTAATAGTCCTAATTTAGTTGCATGTTACAAGTACAATGTAATTCCTCAAAAAGTTAAACATAGTTAATTACATGCATAAATTATCATATATGAAACACATTTAAAATTAGGATGCAACTATTGAACAATTAATTAATTTTTTAAAGTGGAAATTTATATATTAAATCACTGTATAAAATATAGTTGCATAGGAATTACATTTTGGGGGACTTAGTTGCAACACAGTTGTACTTGAATGATTTTGAACTTTAGTTGCAAAACATTCTGATATTCATGGACACAATTTCTCATAATGATACAACATGTAAATGTTGTGTGAATATAAATAATTTACAGTAACAAGTCAGATTTTTTACAATTATATTGTTGCCATGTTAAAAAAATAATTACATTTACACTTACACAAGGCCAATGTAAATATTTGTCAAATGCATTTACATAGCCTCGTGTAAATGTTTTGGGGTGTGTAAGTGTATATATTATATACCCTTAATGACCATATCTTCTTGCAAATCCATATTAATTAATTATGGGTGCATCCCAAAGGTTTATTTTATTTTATTTTGCAATTTAGCACTTTGATTGGTCCCTCATAAAAAAATCATGGTACTTTTATACTCCTCAAACATTAGCATTTTCTACCAATATGGGATTATGGTGATGTTTTTCCAAGAAATATCTCGATTGCACATTTTGACACACCTCATTGCTCAAGTACAACTTGTATTACTAATATTATGAGTAGTATTCAATAATAACTTTTATTGTTGAGTATTACTTATTATAACCTTTACAAAAGTTCAAGTGTTTAATTTCTTATAATTGTGATTCATATTAATTAGTTTAGTTAATTGTGGTGCATCCCAAAGCACAATTGTTTTGATGGTTTTTCTTTTGCAATAGGCCATTTGGTTCGCCTACACCAAAAAATTATGAAATACCCCCTTCCCCAAATAGAAATTACATTTTTTATATTGTTTTACATTCACACTGTTTTACATGGCCTTGTAAAATCATATAAATGTATTTTTTTACACTTACACAATTTTACATGGCCACATAAAACCATATAAATGTTTATTTTTACATTTAATTGTTTTAGACGGTCATGCAAAACCAAATAAATATATTTGTTTTACACTTACATTATTTTACATGGGCACATAAAATCATATAAGTGTATTTATTTTTACATTTACACTTACATTGTTTTACAGGGCATAAAATAAATTTACATGACATGTTTCGTGTTGTACATTTGCACTTACATGGAATCTACGTTCTAAGCCATTTTACATGCACAACAGTGGTACCAATCACTATTTGGTGAAATTATACCAAACCCCTTCTAGGTATCAAGGTGGTTCTTAAGGTTGATAATTGTGATTTAAAAAAAATCAAACACCTAATTTTGATATATAATTATGGTTTTCAAAAAAAAAAAACCTATTTTGATATATAACCATAGTTTTTAATTTTTTTTTGAGGAAGTCAAATAATCACTCAAAAATCCACTAGTCATTTCATAAACCTAAGAAGTCTTTGAAGTTTTTGAAATAATTGGGATTGATTTTGATTTTTGAAATATTTGGAACTAGAAGTTCTTTGATTCTAAATGTATTCAAATACCTCAAACCAATTGCTCTTTGATTCTGATTTTTTAAATATTTAGAACCAACAATTATTTTAAAAGATCAAATACCCACCCAGCATTAGTACCAACTATTGACAACAATGGTTGAAGTGTAACCAAAAAGAGAGGGTCCGAAAACACACAACGCACTGACTGCCTTCAACAAACCCAGGCGTCCATGTTCTCCTAATCTATTCCACCCAATTCAGACCTTAGATCACACATAGCACACTGACTGCCTACTGACTCCTACTGACGAACATCACAAGATCAAAGATGTGCAAGCGTTTTGCTTCCACACAACAACAGGACAGGTTTTCATAGCATCCATCTCCTGCCTCGCCCATTCACATAGATGCCAGCAACAGAAACTCTTTCATTACATTACAGAATATGTACATTCCCCGAAAGCACAAACTTGCTTTTCCATCAAATGTTCACAAAAACACCAAAGTCTCAGTGCTGTCTAATCTTTCTCTCTCTGTAGTCGTTTGACCGATTGCCAGGTGCAGCGGAAAACTCAAGCATTCAGCCAAACTATTCTAGCTAACAGAGCTTCTTGCTCCTGTGTGCACTAAGATCCCCTCTTCCCAAAAAGAATCCTTCCTGTCTCCTGATCATCTGCCCTTCTCCTACTCTTCCTCATTTCAGCTCTACTCCGAAAAACTCAAGAGACTTTCGTTAGCTTCCTTCTGAAGCCTCCCGAATCTCCTTCCACTCCGTTCCATCCAGCTCCCACCGTCTGCCGCCATTGCTTGCTCATTTCCATCAATTCGGCTCCATACCTCCTCATAATTTCCAGCCGCCAATTTTCCTTGACCACACAGTACACACCAGCAAACACCAAGCAAGCCATGCAACTCCATGCAGTAGTTAATGGGGCGCCGCCACAAGATGATGGCTGATCAGGCAATCTAAAGCTCAAGATTAGCCAGTGTTCAGCTTTGCATGGTAACCTAATTTCGCACTACAGAAGGATTGAAAAATAAGCCCCTCTCCTATATTTATCTATTAAGGAAGGTTGTTTGTGTCACATTCAAATATCCCAAACTATGGTGGCCCCTTGTCATGCTCTTGGTACCATTGGAAAGCCCTTCATGAGTAAGGGTGCACTAACATTAATTGTTATTGTTTATTGAACAATTTTGTCAAAGAAAATTCAACAAAATCAAAAATAAATATTTAAAAAAATTGGAACAAGCTCTTGGGTATTGTTGGAAAGGCCTTGACAAGTGGATTTCTTAGAGGTGATTTTGTAGTTTTTAGACTTAAGGTGGCAGAGAAAGTGAATTTTGAATCATTTTTTCCATTGGAAATTAATTTAACATTTAAATATTTTTTTCACACTTGAGTGCTATTGTCAAGGGTAGTAATCACACTTGGAATACTAGTAGACCTATGCACACTTGGACCAACTGTACAAACCACACTAGTTTATATTATAGGGTTTAATAATGTATTTTGGAAGGTACTCTATTTTCTGAGTATGGAATCTTCTAAATAAAATAATTATTCCACAACTCAATGGTAGTACAAATTTTTTTAAAAATAAAAATAAATAAATGTTGAAATAGTAAGTACAAAAAGATGAGTTCAGGCTATAAAAATTTCAAAAAATGAAAATCACTAGGCATTTACAGGTAGCCGTTAGCAGTTCTGACGGCTGCAGCACAGCACCGTTAACCGGCTGACCATTTATATGCCCTCCAAACTTAGCGCCGTTTGTGCAGTGCGTAGACTGTTGTGGACTCGAGACAACCCTCCTCCGGCGCAGTCTTGGGCGGTTATTAGTAACAGGAGTATACCCCCTGAGGTCATCAGGGCGGTTCTTATGTTTCATACCCACAGTTGAAAAAAGAAATCAAAGAACCGGATTTGGGTTACATTAGTCGCCACACAGAGTTCTCAAGACAATTGAAAAAATCAAATAACCGATCACAGAACCGTCAGTTCCTACCCGTTCTTTCATGAAAACCGCAGGTTGTCTGAGGGTTTGTGGAATGTCTGGGACCCAGGGATTGTTTTTGCACAGATTGTTTCAAAGATCCGGGGCCGACGGTTCTCTTATTGTAAACTATTATTGATTGAGCCCCGGGGAGCAGAGCGGTTGTTTTAAAAAAAAACCCAGATCACTGCACACAACGCTGATCCGGAGGTCAGACACTCCCGCTAGATTTAGTTAGTTAGTAGAATAGTTGACATTTGGCGGAAACAAGCCAAAAATATGCCCAAATTTAAATAACTATAAAATCGGAATGTGCTAAAATTTGTGATTAATGCATAATTTTTTCACAACTCATCTTAATCCCTAAGCACTGGGGAGCTTTACCAGATGTCTTTCAAGTCTCACTTTCTTGGAACCATAACTATATTATGCGGAAAATCAAAAAACAATTAGGAATAAAAAGAGTAAAAAGTCCTAGTTTTTTGGTTTTTGCTGCACAATTTTTTTTCTTACAATAATAGCTTTTGTGTCAATTCCTATTAGTGTGACGAGGTTTTGGCTACTTTGTGCTAGTAAAGATTATCTTAAAAGTGTGGGTCTATGATTCAATAATCATGTTACATGTTTACCCCCTTTCCAACAAATGTGTGGAGCTTTAGCTATTAACATTTTATGATTTTTTTCTTTGTTTCAACCAACTACAGGAATTTGTTGACATTGGAACCTGTGACAAACCCCCAGCCCTCCCCCCACTCATTCATCCAAGGGGTTCCACCCACTCAATAAATAATGTCCAACCCTTGAGTTTTCTTCATATTAGCGGTTTATATCACAAAGTTTTTGGATTACAATATGATATTACCCTAGTACCTTGGCCAATTTGACATTAATTATATTATTTTCAAAAATTATTTCTTCCAAATAAAAAATATTGTGAAGGATAATAATGAATATTTGGGCACATTCATGATATAAGGAGCCAAAATGACCAAGGTTGTGCTTGGGAAGGACTAACTACTATGTGGAGAACCGTGTGGCATGCATTAAGTGGATAGTCTTAATAAATTAATTTGGAGGGATGTGAATGAAACAAAATTCAAATTTTGTGACAGATTTCCTCATGTGTTCCCACTCTGCATGAAGACATGATTATTTGTATTGGGCATCTCTGTTCCTAGGTCAATGTTTGAACTAGAACTGAAACCAATCTTGGTCATTGTCAAGCAAACATCAAACATAGACTTGTGTCTTCTTCAAAAAACTTGAGAATCAACATGCAATCACGACCTTGAAAGTCTACAAGTTGTCATAAAAAATCCTAGAGTTTGAAAAATCGACAAGCAACCACAACCTTGAAAGTTTGCAAGTTGTTGCAAAAAAGCTTCAAGATACACTATTCTCTGTACATAATGATTTTTCACATTTTCGAAAGCTACCATGTAACCATAAAATCTCAGGCTTGCAAGTTGTTTGCAGAAAGCTTGTAGGTTTATTATGGGTCAGCTAAATGACAAGTTTGTGGGTTTTTCTATTTTGGCTATAGGTGAGATTCATCACAACCAACAACTACTAGTGCACACAAATAGCCAAGAGCACCAAGATCAAATGTGCTTGGAACATAATTTTGAAGGCGACATCAGTTCTCCAATGGTTACAGATTTGTAGCTTGCCAAAAATTTTGTTTCTTTGTTGAGGTTTTCAAGGCATGTGGATTCCATTCAATAGTAGAATTTTGAAAAATAACAATTATGTTTACAACTCAATATTTAGTTGTTTAGGATAAAAATGACTAGGACCAACAAAGTTGTGCCGAACGATTTGTAATGGACACCTAGTTGTTATGGACATGACATGGAGTCCAAAATGACTAAGTCATTTGGGGCAAGTTACGTCCATGTGGAATCCAATTGGTAGATTAAAAGGTGATTGGACTATCTAGGTGGATGGGTATGTTGATGATGTGACAAGTAAGATTATGAATTAGCATTTGACGTGGTTAAATTAAAATAGTTTGTAGAGTTATGACTGTATAATTGCCATGTTAGTAATTGTGTAGTTGTTATTATAGTATTCATATGACTAGTGTAGTGATGTGACAGTTATTCAAATGACTAAACTAATGAAGTAGAATGGTCGTTCATGTGATTAAGTTAATGATGTGGCATAGTTGTTCATACAATTAAATTAGTGATGTGGCATATAGACATAGTGGTTGATACAACTAGAGAATGACATGTTTTCTAGTTGTATATATGACTACACTAGTGGACATTGAAGTTATGGTCTAGTTGCAAATGTAATTGCAATGCTAATTTAGTTGTTTATGCAACTTCAATATGTGTTGCAATGGATTGCATTTGGAAATATACAATTGGTTGTATCTACTTTTAATACTAGCTACAAGTACTTCATGGATCAAATATAACTACAGACCAATACATGCACTAAATTGCACATGTTTTAAATTTAATACAATCAAAAAAAGATTCAAAACAAAACCAATTAATGCAACTGTGTGCACCATTCCATAACCAAGCTTGAATCCAACACCACATTGCCAAAAATTGACATTTTGAACATTTTGAATAAAGTTATATGTACATAAGTCACTTCTATCCACCACACATATTACTACATCCTAACTATTGTGCTTTTAGATACTTTTGATGCCATAATGCAAAAGTTCCAACAACATCTCCTAACGACAATTGGTTAGCAATTTCATTGGGGTGCATAAGAGGATGATTAGATATGTAAACCTCTTGTATGTCTAATCGAAACCATAACTCCTTTATTGGCATACAATGGAACTTGTCTCAACCCTAGAAGCCATTAATTGTCCCCATTGTGACTTTATGTTGTGCATTATTCGAATTCAATACGACAACAACTTGTTACGTATGAAACTACAAATACAAAAAACTTGCAATCATTGCATAAAAGGTTAGAATCTATATTCATTTGCAAAAAAAACATTACAATGCATTTTCAAAGTGGGGTGAGAGTCAAGAAATGGAGCACTTTCAAAATAAAAATGTATGCATCAAGTAGCATCTTAAGCTAGAGCATATGCTTGCAAGGTTAGGAAAGTTATACTAACTTGTTTAAAGATGTAAGCAATATGAACATGTTGAATTATAGAATGATAAATCTATCTATATCAATATAAACCAAATCCTTGTCGTATTCTTCTCCATAATGAAATTTATGCTACTACCCAATGATTATGGTAGATTGAAAATTCTAGGAAATGAAATTCTAGGAAGGTTTCAAAAAAAATTTAACATGCTTATCACATGTGATCTGAGAGTAGCATGCTCTATGCTATTTCCTCTAGGCAGCGAGACTCTTCCTCTTAGCTCCTTTCCAATACTTGTAGGCAGTCTTGTTGACTTTTGACACCCATACCAACACAACAAACATGTCATAGCTCAACATAGCACCATGGATAACCAAAAAAAATTATAATGTATCACTAAGGGAGATTTCAAATTAAAATTTTTACTCACTTAACTTGCAATACATGAAGTGGCTTATCCCATAGCTCTAAAACCCTTTGCTAGTGATTTTTTTATTATGCCTTGTTTTTTGCACAATAAGGGCTACATTTGCTTTTGCAAGAGAATTAAAACTCCCTGAACCATTTGTCAACTCATTCCATAGTTCTACAACATGAGCTAACACTTTAGTTATGGTCACTAGCCCTTTTTTCTTGCCCTGTGTTTTTTGACATTGCTTAGATGGACTTAACCCATCTTTAGCAATGCCTTATTTCTCCTTGGACTTTGTCTCTATATTCTCATCCCCACCATCTGCACTGAAGTTTGTGATAAAATGGGCACCATCACTAGTACATAATATTGTTCCTACTCCAATATCCAAGGTTGGTTCCACCAATGGTGACTCTGCAATAGGTGCTTGCTAATGTTTTAATGTAGACTTGGGGTTAGATGGGGTGGTAGTTGATGTTGGGTTTAGTGTATTACCTATGAAACTCATGATCATGGTCTTGAGGTCAACACATTATTTGTTGTGGAGAGTAGATCATCAGACACCTTCCCATCCAATCGCATTTGTTTTTCCTCCATTAGTGTTTGGTTTTGTTCCATTTTGACCATGCAAGTTGCCAACCTTCCCGCCACAACCTACATACCCTGATAGTAGTTCATAATTCCTTCACTTAAGTTAAAAGGATATGCATGCCACATAAATTACATAGCAAATTTAAAAACATGGATCTCCAACAACAAAAGCAGACAATGTTCAAAGCATGATGGGAATTTGTAAAATGTCCAACTTAGCGAAGATCCAACTGTTTGTTTTTATCCTTGGAATTCTACTGTGAATTCACTGACACTAAGGCTGCACTTCCTTTTTTTTTTGTTAGGGCATAATCATATACTTTCTCAAGTATTAGGTGAGAAGGTCTACAATTTAATTGTTTACTTGGATGACAAAATCAATGAACAAACTAAGAACAAAAAATGAAATACATAAACAACCAAATAGAGCAAAGTACCAATTGAACTTTTTTCCTACCTTCCCTATCCAACCCACATGTGACACATTGACAACCTTGCTCTGCACCTTTGACATCTATCTTGTTTTCTTCTTAGCTAGCAGAGTACTCCAATACTCTTTTAACCTTTCCCATTGATCAAGTTGACTATTCATAGGGCACACAGTTAACCCTTGTGAAAACCTTGCTTTCAACCTATTCCCTTCTCCCCTTAAAAACCTCTTTATTGCATTTTTGAACCCTTTATCATAAAGTTCATTTTCAAGATATTCATAGTCAGTGTCTAAGGCCAACCTTAACTTGGCCAATTTGTTAGGATCTTGCTCATCATAATGGATGATGCTTACATCTAGCATCCATGGAACCAAGGTTTGAACACTATCATCCCATTGATTTTTTCCATCACTTTCCATGAAATATCCTTTGCATAGGATGAAATCAAATATTTCAAGTTGTAATTTGATAAAATTTTGTAGTGTTCAGCTATAATTTGGTTTTTTTGCTGGAGGGTTTGATTGTTTCGACCCTATGCATTTGTTACATAATAAAAAGAATGTCACTTTTCAGTGCTGCAATCTATGCTCATGGTTGGTATTTTTTTTCCCAAGAGAGAGGTGTCAAATTTGAAATTGTCCTAGAACAGCAAAACATGCAAAAGAAATTAAATATTTTTTGTTTGCTGGACATGCAAAACATGAAAACTCACACTATGTAGTTTGATGTAGAACCACCTAATACAACCCAAAAAAAAATGCATTGGATAAAGTTCATTAAGAGCACCTATCCACAACACCCATGAGACTATTTTTTTCAAGTTTTTTTTTCCACCCCAAGACTCATCCATGGTGGTAAAAACCATAGCCATTTCATCACCCTTTTGGCAATGTCCTCGGAATGAAATGTTTCTAAAATAAGCACTAGGTGCATTCACATTAATAGAGGCACAATAAATATAACCAATGCCTAATTTTTAATGTTTTAATGTTCGATTATATTAATGTTGCAAATTTTTAATGAGCTTATACCATAATGTGTTGAATATATTATGACAACTTGTGATATGATTCAAAATGAAGTTAATGAGGATAGAATATTTTAAAACATTCATTAAACATTATAAAAATTCTTATTTTTAAAGAATTTTTTTTACATAATATATTTTGAGAGGGATTATTTAAACATATTTTTACATAATAATATAGTGCACAACATCTTTTTATTCATAAGACTTTTTTAATGATGTTTTTCAACTTACAAAATAAAATATTGAAATATTTTTCTCACAGAAAAGGTAGTGGCTCATGTCATGTGACATTGTGTAATGTTAAATTACAATTTTGATGTAATAGAGTTTTTCGTAAAGTCACGCGATTCGGGGGCGAGAATGGCTAGTTCCGGCATAATAGGGCATCAAACACTTAACTGGGAATGGAATTTTTACAAAACGAAATAACTGGGACCCAAACTAGTTTTTCCACTCTTTCCATTTTCCTAAGCGCTTCCATTGGTGCTACACATAGTTTCACCGCTCTTACCTATACAACTACTCTAATTACTCTTCAACCTTGTGCATTAAATGTCGAGTTTCAGCATTTCATACTGAGATTTAGTAAAGTTTCATTATTTTGCAGATAACACTGAAAGAGGGGATAGGGGGTGAAAGCAGGTTGACTTTACTGATAACTCTAATATATGCCACAATAAATACCACATGTTGTACATTGTACTGGATAAAACTACAAAGTTGACCTCACATATGTGTCATGAGCCACTGCTTTTTGTGTGAGAAGAATCACATATTCTCTTGTAGTAGCCAGAATGTGTCTAGACCAGCTAGAAGCAGGAGCTCTGGTAAGATGTTCAGAACCCAAAACACAGTTTATACGAAGATTGGAGGTATTTTGGCCTGGACTGTTAATGGGCACCTCATGCACCCAGCTCATGGTAATGCAAACTAGCTTGGAAATTGTTAGAGAATATAATTTCTCTAGCGGTTGAATCTAAGCTTCTTGAGCAGGAGGCATATATATATATATACATTCACAAGCTTGAAAGTTGCAGAGGTGGGTAAATCTCAGTATTCATGCCACGAGAGCTTTTGATAAAAAAATTAGTAGTCTTTGGGATCTGTAGAGCAGCTTCAGAGTGCAGTCACTTCTGAGTAGTTTCAGACGAGTTTTTATATCATCATCTTGGATTCCGATCAGAACAGATAAAAAAATCTAGTTGAATATTATAATAGAATCCATGGTGGATGCAAGAAATCAAGCAATTATAGGTTCAGAATTGGTTTTGCAGGTCAGCTGCAACTGATCATATCGAGTGCTTTAGAGCGCAGGTGCACGTCGTGGTGGTGGTGGTGGTGGTGACAAATATATTATGGCTGATGAGTATCATCATGGCGTCCATCAAAATGATTGGTACAGTCGATGGATTCCCCCTGCCTGCAGCTCAGTGCGATTCCACTACTGGGCGCTGTACATTCAAAAATACTTTCAGGACATGGCCAGACCCAGTTGACTGCCAGGCATGATATTCATCCCAGCTAGCTGATTGTAAGCTTGTCTGAGGTCGAGCTTGTTACTAGAATAATAAGGGTACCGCCAGAGGTGGCACCCGAGGTGATGCCCTAGTCGTCCTAGGGCCTTACCCACAGTAAAGCAACTCATGCTTCCCCCTGATCGATTTGTATGGACCTGCAACATTTTAGAATGAAATGTTTACTAAGATCCTTCATGTGTAGCCAAGTGAATCTGACCTTTTTAAGGTGCGCTCCAAATACATTCTGAAATTTCTGGCAGTTGCTTTATGAGATGGATCAAGAACTCAAATTTTTTTGTGTGATTTGATAAGTCTGGGATTCTTCATCACAGGTTTTGTATTCCACATGAAGGATCTGATCTACACGCAGTGAAATACAATGAGAACATTTCGCACAGAGATAGATTTGCATTTAGTGTCATAACAGAGTTCAATCTCGTATACACCGTCGAAATTCATGCATGTGATACACACTTGAGAAACAACGTCGTGAACTCTGTTGTTGACATGCACTA